>Ga0209709_10000198_pt1 | contig 59386 bp, 68 predicted proteins | sample ArcticOcean_MG_C_2_FD_187435 | JGI IMG/M metagenome (GOLD analysis project Ga0209709, IMG submission 187435) | Marine microbial communities from western Arctic Ocean - ArcticOcean_MG_CB4_136 (SPAdes) (version 2) | ecosystem: Environmental > Aquatic > Marine > Oceanic | place: Arctic Ocean... | reverse complement strand
TGAGGAAGAGAAATGAAAACAATAGAGCTTGAAGAAATAGCACCTTACATGAACGAAACTCCGATTTGCGAGCAAACGTTCATTGATTGTGGATTTGAAAGAATAGATGTTTCGGTAGAAGAAAGTGGTGATGACATGCCCACTCATTATTACACATATGATTTCGGAACTACTTATGACCCATCATTAATTTCAGAAATGGACTTTACAGGAGTTCAACTATTTAATGAAGAATATAAAACTTGGCATACCGAAGGTGAATTGCAGCTTTTGTTTATGTTGTTTTTAAAAGAAGAAGAGAAATAAAATGGACTACCCGACAGATTTTAATAAAAAAAGACCAGGACCTTGGGATGATGAAACATTTGAACTAACGGAAGATGTGTTTGCAAGATGGGATGAAGAGGATGCAAAGTGGTATAATAAATATTTTGTAAGACCACTTCAGAGATTCATTCAGACCATTAAAGATTTCCCATCTGAAGCTAAGTGGTTTTATCAGCGTGGAAGTAGAGGTTGGTCTGATAGGTCAGTTTGGTCTATTGATACTTGGTTGGTAGATAATTTGACTCCGATGTTAGAAAGATTGAAGAACAATAAGCTCGGCACACCAGTAACAATGTTTAGAAAGAAAGATGGCGTTGATAAATATGGAAATTCAACTGATGAAGCAGATAGATTGGCAGAACAAAGGTGGGATAATGTATTGAATGAAATACTTTATGGCTTAAAGTGTGCGAAGAAGCTTCAAGATTACGATTACGAAGATAAAGAAGAAGTAAAGAAGCTAACACAGAGTTCTCGGCGTTCATTTGAGTTGATTGGAAAGCACTTATTTAATTTGTGGGATTAGTATGAAAATAGATTATCAATTAACAAAAGAAAAAATGAAAGATGTCAAGTACGAAGAATTAACAGCAATACTCATTGATTTCAGCAAACTTATAAGAAAATCTTATCATTGGGATGGAGAACATATTAGCACTGCTAACGAGATAATTAGATGGGCGGACATTCATGATGAGAATTAAATCTTTGTTATACCACGTAGGAGAATTAATCAAAACTATAATTAATTACATAGTTTTCAGAGTATCAGGACATACTATAGCATGGGAGGATGAGCCAGCTCCATACATTAATAATGTAGATGAGACAGATGTGGATACTCCAGTGGATTGGTCAAAGCTTGAAGCAGAAGAAGACGAGGAGTTTTTAGGAATATGAATCCGATCTTACAATTAATACTTTATTTATTTACAGCAAATGTTATAGCGTGGTTCCAAATTCAAGGACAATTCCTAACAGGCAAAGCAGGAAAACTTCTAAGCACTGATCTAGCGGTAGTGCTGCTAGGTATACCAATCGGCTGGTTGTTGTGGAAGTCAGCAGCATTATCTTACACTATATTCGGCGGCGTATGGAATATTAGGATGATAGGCTTTGGAATGGGAACAATGATCTTCGGAATACTGACATGGTCAATATTGGGAGAGACACCTGCTTGGCATACTACTATTTCAATTATTTTGGCTATAGCAATTATATTACTACAATTTTCAAACTTAACAATGAGGAGCTAATATGGAATTTACTAGACTATCTGGATACGATCAGTATATTTTACTGTCACAACAAACTCGTAATATCGGATCTAACGTGCAAGCATACGCATCGTTTGTAAAAGTTATGTCATTTCTAGAGAAGTGTTCTAAGTCTGATTCTAAGGTGGTAAATTTCGATGACAAGATCATCGAAAAACCACTAACACAACAGGAAGCACAGAGAGCATTAGAAAATATCAAAAAAATTAAATGGGACAACACAGTTATGGGTGTTGCAAAATTCATGAAGTTAGAATTAAGATGACATAATGACATTATAATTTAAAATTGTTATAGTAAAGTATGTCAGTATGACACACAAAGTATACTGGCATAGTTTTTTCTTATAATATAATAGGAACGCCTCTAGAGGGTTCCGCAGTTAGTTCATAGAATAACACAACAAGGAGAAAAATAATGAGCTTAATAGTAAAAAATGGGTTGCAATTTCCAACCATTTCAAGAGACAACTTTCTAACACCTTTTGATAAGATGTTTGATAGTATGTTTGAATCAAACTTTCCAGACTTTATGAATGAAGTCGGTGTAAAACCGTTTAGCACTTCCGCTTACCCTCGCGTAAACGTTTACGAGTACGAAGACAAGGTAACTGTTGTTGCTGAAATTCCAGGCATCAGTAAGGATAATCTTACAATCGATGTTGAGGATGGTACACTTACTATCAAAGGAAGTAAGCACGGGTTTGAAGAAGATCCAAATGCAACTGTAATTCGTAAAGAACTCAAGCATTCAGCATTCGAAAGAAAGTTTACATTGGGTGAGTCTTTAGACGGTGATAAGATTCAGGCTAATTTTAAAGATGGGTTACTATCTATTAAAATTCCGAAACTAGAACCTGAGAAACCAAAAAGAACTTTTGTAAAAATAAGTTAAGGTTACAGTGTATTCTAACAGAGAGGTGATTTCCGTTTTCAACAATATAGACAGGAACAACGGGATTGTGTGTAGGCTTAGGGTGGCTCTGTTATGAAACGAATAATAAGCGTTGGCGACGTAATGTACTATATAAAAGGTACTCAAAACGTTGCCGGCGCTGATATTAAAGGCATGGCTTATTGGAAAAAGAAGTGGAATACAGGTCACGTACTAAAAAATGGAAATACTTATTATTTCTGCAATGAGATAATTATAGCTGACTATACGGAGCTATAAAATGGAGTTTATTCAGAATAAAGTGTTTCCTTACATAGTTGCATTCAGCGCTGGGTTAGTAGCCTTTAGCGCTGCTTTCTTCTCTGTATTCGGATTATCAAAACTATTTGCCGGCGCACAGATGTCAGTAGTTATCATGGCTGGAAGCCTTGAATTTGCGAAACTCGTTGCGGCATCTTTTCTTTATAGATACTGGGATAATGTTCCTACATTCTTAAAGAACTATCTACTTGTCGGCACATTTATTCTTATACTAATCACGTCAGCTGGTATTTTTGGTTACTTATCAAATGCATACCAGGGCGCAACAATAGAGTTTGAAAAGCAATCGACTGTATTAATATTCAAACAAGACCAATTAGAACAATTAAATGAAGACAAGATATTTCTAAAAGAAGAACTAGGGGCTGCAATCTCTGAATTACCAGAAAACTATAGGTCAGCAAAGGCAAAATTAAGAAATGAGTACCAGCCACAGATCTCAGAGATTAACAAAACTATACTTGATATTAAACAAGACATAGGTGATTTAAAAGCTAAGCTAGTCGACACAGGTGTAGATGTAGGACCAGCAATATACTTAGCTAGAATATTTAATACTGAAATTGATACAGTTGTAAAATGGTTTATATTCGTACTAATATTTGTATTTGATCCATTAGCTGTATCGTTAGTAATTGCAGCTAATGTCGCATTTGAGTTATCTGCACCAGATAAACTCAATATTAAACAAAAGAGTAAGAAGCACCGACGCAAGTTTTGGGAGATGTACCTTGATAGAGAAACCAAAACACTGCCCAATGAATCTTCTAATGAAGAGAATGAAGAGCAAGATACAGTTGCCAAAGTAAAAAAGAAAAAAATAATCCCCGGTGAAATTGAAGTTAATTAAAAAAAGGCAAAAATAAGCCTTTACTTTGTCGCGGATTATGCGTAGATTGTAGTACAATAAACAAGAGGTTACAAACATGAATGAAACATTATACACAACTAGTTACTTGATTGGTGTCGAAGAACACTTATCTAGAAGCCCAATTAAAGGCAAGCTTCGTAACATAACACTGTTAGCTTTGCTGAATGAATGCGGCTGCTTAGCAAATATACACGGCATACCCATCCCACAGAGAGAGATCGATGAGATCAAAACTCTCTCAGTTGTCTGGAAATCGGATGGAGATGCTGGCGATATTGATATTAGCCAAGTTTACAATTATGATACTGGAGAGGTTTACTGGGAAGATCCAGATATAGGGGATGGGTTTGGTAAATGGACGAAGAATGATGAAAAACTTGTATGCTCACTTTTAATGTGGGGAAATGTAGAACAAACAACAGGAGAGCTATACTAATGTATGTAGACAATTTAGACAGATCAGGTCAAGAAGTACTTTGTAGTGACTGCAGCAGATTAATAATTGTTTCAGAAACTGCGTCAGGTGGGACCTGCTCTAACTGTACACAAAGGAAGTGCCTTGCTTTATTAAGCGATTCAGAACGTGATAGATTATTTGGTGTTGGTGCTTCAAAGTCATCTGGGCCGGCCAGGCCGCGAGGTTGGAAGTGGATGAAGGTATTTGTGGACGCGAAAGGAAGTGTCTACTACAAGGGTGTGGAGCAGCCTAAACTTAAAGGTACGTTACCCATCACAGATACTGCAGCTATTAAGACAAAGCAAAAAGAGAATAAGGCAAAGCGGGGTGTTGTTGAAAATAAGAAGCTATTGATAATGGCTGCGGAAAAGAAAGCACTTAAGAAGGCTATTGAAAAACAAAAGGATTTTTTAAATCACAAAGCAGGAGATAAATAATGCGCAAAGACAAATTAAAAGTTGGACAATTTGATCACTACAAACGTTGGACGTCTAATGAAGGTTACACATTTTTAGCTAAAGATTTGGCTGATGCAGAACTATATCAAAAAAAGATGAATTTGGCTGGCAAGCTTTCGGAGGTAATAGTTGAAACAAATAATTAATTGTCTCAAGCACAAAAATCCTGTTATAAAAAAGAAGCTTAAAGAAGTCACGCTTGAAGAAGGTGAAAAAATTGCAGCAGAATTATTTAACATTTTGGCAGAAAGAAAAGATGGTGTTGGGCTGGCTGCTAGTCAAGTTGGAATCGATGCTGCTGTTGCTGTGGTTAATGTTAGAGAACCAATTGCATTAATTAACCCTAAGGTTGTTAGTGTTGGCGATGAAGTAGCTTATTATGAAGGGTGCTTATCTTTCCCAGGCAAAGGTGTTAACACAACACGCTTTGAAACAGTTGAGATCACATCTGAAAATGTTGATGGCACCATGGTATTCAGCGGATGTGAAACACAAGGTGGTGACTCATGGGGCACATGGGAAGCACAACATGACGCAAGTGATGATCGCGAAATGAGAATGTTAGAAGCAGTTGCTATTCAGCATGAGATCGATCACTTAAATGGTATTGTTTGTATGGACAGAAGAATTGATGCGACAGTTAGAAGAACAGAGCCTAAGTTAGGACGTAATGATCCTTGTGAATGTGGCAGTGAAAAGAAATATAAGAAATGTTGTCTCAACAAATGACAGATACTAAAGAATTAGCCAAATACATAAAGAAACAATTGAGAGGTTGTCGGATTAAAGGTGCTGGTGGAGAATGGTTATATATAGAGGAGCCAGCAGAGGGCACATTGGAATTTTGGATACAGCAATTCAAGACAAGAAAATGTACTGGTCATTCAGAATGGTCAGAACGATATCAATGTAATTTGTGGGTAAATGATAATCAATAATGGGCGGTAAAATGAAAACACCATTTCAAATAATAGAACGAATGGTAAGAGACTATCCAAATGATATGATATTGGGTAGTAAGATCAGACACTATATTCGTTGGCTAAGAGAAGCTAAGGATAGGAAAGATGAAACAAACGATTAATTGGCTTGCGACACTAGTTTGGCTAGTGTTTATACCAGTATTTATTTTTCTTAGCTATTATGGTTTAGCTAAATTAGTACGGTGGATGTTGTATGGCTAGAGACGTATTTGGAAATAAGAGAGTAACCAAAGAAGATTTGTATACCAAAAAAAGAGTATCTCAATCTGATGTACGAGGTGAATATTTGAAAATAATACTTTGGCTTTTGTGTGCGTATTTGTATTTTCATTTTATTATGATGGGATGGACGTGGTGATAGGCCACACAATATCATTACTATTGGATATTTATTATAAATGAAATTCACAACAAAAATCAATAAGCACTTTTTAATAGTTAAAAAATCATTTGTTGACAAAGAAGGCAAGCTTCTTAGATATACGCTCCCAATAGGCAGTGAGTTGGTTTACTATAAAGGATTAAGAAGAGGAGCAATAGTAAAAATACTAGTGCTTAGAAGACTATTAAAATTTAAAGTTATTACGTATAGCACTGATAAGCATAAATTGTATTTTAATGATATACATAAAGACGGCAACTTTTTTGGAATCAGATTCTGGTCACACAGGCACACTGTAGAAAAATCAGCAGTTGAAGATGATAAAACAATCATTACAGATGAAGTCACATTTACAACTAGGAATAGATTGCTAGATTTCATTTTAGGTATTTTCGTAAGAGTACATTTCAATATTAGAACAATCAAATATAAATTATTTTTTTAGTTTAGGAGCAAAGAAATGGGACAGAAACAATGGCCTGAAGAACGGGCAGAGATTGCTATATGGTTATCCGGATTTTTAGGCACATATAAAAAATGGGTCGATAAGATTTTGGATAATGATAATCATGAAGTAACTAAAAATAAAATAGTAGACTTACTTTCAGATTGGATAGCAAAGTTAGAAGAAGAAAGAGTTAAAATAATGAAAATGACGGACACAGTTAAGGAAGAAGACGATATTTAAATATATGAAGAGACTTTGCGAAATATCAAATAACGCGGGAAGCTATTCAGCAGATGGCGGAGAGCCAGACACTGGATGGTTACCGGGCGGAGATACAAGAACGCTGGGTTTTGAATCAGGAAAGCCAGAACCATGGTTTCATCAACTTGGTTTTGAGCAAACTGATTTTCCTACTGCTTCGTTTATTTTTGGATCTAGAGCAGAAGATAGAAAATATACAGCCCTAGTTTCAAAACGAATTCCAGTTAGCAATCTTAGGGACACACTTAAAAGTTTAGATATAGAAATTGATGAATTAAAAAAGAATACGCAAACGATGTACAGGGATCTTAGCAGATGATACAACAAGATGCACCATTACTTGATTTAGGAACACTTCAATATGAGATTAGCAAAGTATGGAAAGTACTGCCTGATATTATGGGAAAAGAAGCATTTGTTGACGAAGATATTAATGAATGTGTGAATGAAGTATTTAAGGCATTAATATATGATTATGCAGCAAATAAGGCTTTAAAGAACTCTGGCGAAATTTTAAATTACAAGCTAGCAGAGAGTTAAAATGAATGTTATATTACCCTGGGCGGCTAGCCCAAAAAGTACAACAGTAACTAGTATAAATTTACCAGCTTATCCATATTTAGTGTCAAACAAAATAGAAGGGGTAAATCATATGCTTTCACTTGAAGAAATTATTATGAGATTAGAGGCAGCATACGAAGATAAAGATTGGGATGCTGTTGATTTATTATTACAAGATTTAAGAATCGCAGAAGAAGATATTGACCAATGGACTGAGAATTGGGGCGACTAAAAGATATGGGCCCGCTGGGTATCGACGGGTGTTTTTTGACAATTGAGTGCAGCAGAGTTTGAACAAGACTCGAGACAAAAGGTTCACTAATCAATATGGCGATAATTCGCTAGACGGGTTGGTAATAGATTGGCATTTAGCCGATACTGATTCAGCACCATTTATTGGGGCTGAGTCGGCTTACCAACCAACTTACGCCTTCGCGGCTTAAGTTATTGGGTTGTTCAACACCCGGTTATAAAATAAGTTGAACACAAACTCGTTGGCCATTTTGGAGTATAACCAAAACCCAGTTAAAGGATACGTTCTGCAAAAGAAATCCACATGGTTGTTTGTTGGCTACTACCGATAGAAGCTAACTAAGCTGTAACGACTCATTGCTGATGGCAAACCGGACGGGAGTTCGAATCTCCCCGGGTCCACAAAAAAAATGAAAATAAGTAAAAAAAAGCCTTTCATCGCATTAAAAAATGTTATAGATTCTATTAACAACAAGGAGTACGCCATGTATAATCAAAACAAATATTTGGTTATGTTAGTATTGATCACTATAATAAACGGTTATGTATCAACTAGCTTCATGAAACAGAACAAAGAGATATATCACAATCATTATGAAACTCTAGTTCATGAAAAACAGGATCTACAAAATCAACTAGACGAATTCTATCATCACGGAATTAAAGTTGATGTAACAATGTATCAACCAACACATTACCAAACAGACGACACACCAGACATAACAGCAGATGGTACAAAAATTAGAATAGATAAGGCTTCTGAATATAAGTTCGTAGCTTTGTCTCGCAATTTACTGAAACGTTGGGGTGGACCTTTTGATTACGGTGATTATATTTTACTTAAGGGTGCTAATACTAAAGACGGTGTCTACCAAGTTCGTGATACTATGAATGCGAAATGGGTTAATGTTGTAGATATATTAGAATCAAAACATGTTCAGCCTTACAAATTTGAAGACTGTAACATTATTAAAATGCCATGGGCACAGGAGAATGCATGAGATTAACTGCAGAACAGATTCAAGATAATTGGTCTGAGTTACATAAAATAATAGACAGTACTTTTGAGGGTGAACGTCTAGAAAAAATTAAATCCCTTCACAAACACTTTGAAGATAGAATGATACTTGCACCTGCATCTGGCCGGGCATGGTATCACAATGCATTCCCAGGAGGCTATGTAGCACACATTCTTAATATAATACAGTGGTCACAAAGTTACTATGCGCTATTCGAAGCACAGGGTATGCACGTTGATGATATACCAATGGAGTCCGTTGTATTTGCGGCTATGTTTCACGACTTAGGAAAGTTAGGTAATTTAGAAGATGACTACTATGTTCCTAACACAGATGAATGGCGAGCAAAGAAATTACAGGAACATTACAATCATAATCCAGCAATTCATTATATGACTGTTACAGACAGGGCAATATGGATATTGAACCAATTCAATATAACCATGTCAGAATCAGAATATCTAGGCGTAAGGTTAGCAGACGGTTTATACAATGAACAAAATACTTCTTATTATATGGAAGGCGCAGAATGGAAAGCTATGAAGACAAACCTACCCTTGATAATTTCTTTTGCTGACAACACTGCAGCTAGACAAGAGAAAGAAGTGTTTATGCTATCAGGTGAGTCACGGATTGATTTCCCCAAGTACATGAAAGGTGAATCAAAAGAAGAAGAATTAGTAAAGAATTTAGATACTAGTAAACTAAAGGAGTTATTTAAATGATTATAGAAGTTAACATGTTACTGTTTATATTATTCTGTATATTTGATATTGTTATGATTTATGTTATATTCAACCTGTATAGGAAAGTAGATTTCTTAGAAGGTGTATTGGACAGAAATTATACAGCATTACAAAATATTTTAACGAATATGCAACAGATTGATTCAACAGGACATTTTGAAGCAGATGATGAAGTTGGTACAACATTTTCTGCATTAAAAGAAGAAATTAACAGATTAGACAGCTTAATAGAGGAACAAAACAATGCCACGTAAAAAATCAAAAACAAGAATGTATTTCCATGAAGGAACTGAACAGGGGATTATAGATTATAATGCTGCAGATGACTGGAGGGAAAAGAATCAAATTTATAACGAACACTTAAGACAACCTTTTGAGAAGCTTTGTGAAAATATAATCCACACATTCAAGTTTTATCATTTTGATGTGCCGTCTGAGGATGTAAAGCATGAAGTTATATCTTTTATGATTACTAGACTTGGTAAGTATAAGCAAGGCAAAGGAAAAGCATTTTCTTATTTTAGTGTAGTTGTTAAAAATTGGTTAATATGTCATAATAATGCAAACTATAAAAAGATGAAAACGCATACTGACGTTATAGATTTGAAACACAAGGATGCGAAGAAGGTAACGTATGAGAGTAAAGAGACACAAATGGCTGAGCATAGCATATTCTATAACAGCGTAATAGACTATTGGGAATCAAACATCCCAACAGTTTTTAAGAAGAAGCGTGATAAAGATATTGCACTTTCTATTATTGATTTAATGACACGTGTAGAGTCAATTGAGATTTTTAATAAAAAAGCCTTATATATTTTACTAAGAGAAATATCTGGTGCGCAAACACAACACATTACAAAAGTATTAAATATAATGCGCACACATTTTAAGTCACTCAATACTCAGTGGCAAAAACAAGGCTTTGTAAGCACAGACGGAAGCATAAAGCCAAAAGGATATCTGAAAACATTTTGAGATTCTATATATTTATAATCAAAGGGCCAGTTTTATGTCTACTGATTATAAAGTATTTGATAATGTAACACTATCTGATTTATTTAAAAAGATAAACGATAACTCAGCACGCAACAAGATTCAAATAGAAACTATCATCCAAGATATGATGGTGTTTATTAAAGATCCAAGAAGTGCTGCTGAATTATTTCCTATGATAAGTGGCTTTATGGAAACTAATGTTCGTAATGATGAGCTGCTAGTTAAGCTAGGCGCAGTGGTCCAAAGAGTTATGCAATCTGATTCACAGAGTGGAACTGATGATTTTGGATTAACTGACAGGGAAAAAGAAGACATCCTACAAAAGATCAATTCAGCTACAGAATCTATTCAAAGTGAAATTGACGATATAACGTTACAAACACAGGAGTAACACATGGCTAGGGTTTTCGGTGGTGTCCATTTAGATCGGATAAATCCATCAAAAACAATTGAAGCATCAAGTAAGCTGACAACACAAAAAGCTGCAAGAGATATTGCAACAAAAGTGTTTGAAGGCTTAGCAGAAGTATCTATACAGATAATTCCTGTTGAAGTGCGTGAAGTTTTTTATAACGAAGAGGACATCGATAATGATAATAGCTTATCTTATAAAGATATAGGCTGTCTAAGATTTAGGGCATTTAAGGGTTTTGAGTTTCCTAATGATTTAGCATACCCACTTTATTCAAATATTAAAAATTATCCCGTATTTGGGGAAATGGTACATGTTATTATTGTTGGAAAAGTGGCATATTGGATGACACCAATTAACCAAAAAAGAGACGTAAATAATAATTCTTCAATTGGAATGACAGGCGCCTTCCCGCTTAAGCAAGGCAAAGATACAATTTATAATTTAACAAAAGGATTTCAGCCAACAACAAAAGCAAGGCCTACAAGACAGGTCGCCGGTGATATTGTATTCGAGGGAAGAACAGGACAATCAATAAAGCTTGGAATGAATAAACCCTATATGGTAGGCAAAGCATTAGTATCTCAACCGATTATCAAATTACGTCTATCAAATGCTAATGAGGATGTGGATGCTAGATACAAGCCTAAAGAAGAAAACATTAGTGACGATGCTGCTTCAATTTATCTTACGTACGATGAAGAGATTAGTTTAGCACCTGCTAGATTAATTTATAATGATGATAATAAAATGACGCCGACCGTGCACACAGGAAAACAAATAATATTAGATTCTGATAGTATAGTTTTTAATACAAAATTGGGTAAAGCCCACGATATTAAAATGTACTCAGGCGCAGATGTTAGTATTGTATCAAAGGGTGATACGAAGATAGTTGGGAAAAATGTCTATATAGGCGACGCAAGAAAAAAAGCAACGTCAATCGATTCGCCAAAAGGCGGGTTTGCAGAACGTGCTGTTTTGGGCGCGGCACTAGTGGACCTTCTTTTTAACATGGCAATCACATTAGAAGCAGCAGGGTTTGATCTTCAGGCGGGAACAAGCATTGGTAATTTAGGCATGCCAGCTCCTGATCCACAAGCAAAGATGGCAGGATCACGTATGGCTGCTCTATTCGGACCGAATGGGTCATTTACAAAAGAAAACTTAAGAGATGCATTGTTAAGTAATCATGTATACATTTCTAGAAACTCTCCGGGTGAATAAATAATGGCACTACATTGTGAACATATTACAAATATAAGACGACACTTACCAGAAGGCGCAAGATTATTAATGGGAGATCAGATTGTTGAAGGGTGTGCAATAAAAGTGTCCAATACAGTTGAAAAAACTGCACAGTCTGAAGAAGAGTATAAGCAAAATATTGCAATTGCAGAAATATATGGGCTGACAGAAGAAGATTTAAGTTCTGATCCATTAGTAACAACGCCAGTCGGAACAAAAATATATGCACCTCAACCATTTTTCATTACTGAGCCTGGGTGGGAAGTGTGCGCACCTGGCGCTGAAGTTATTCATGCTGGATACGGCGGAGAAGTAAGAGCCTTCGGTCCAGGGGCTGATTTATTAGAAGGAGATCTGCTAGTTAACGGAACAGTTGTAGATCCTAACGGAGCTTCTGTTGAGGCTCCATATTTGATTCCAGGTGTTGGTTACAATGTTGGCCCTGATGGTGCTGTTATATCACCGACAGAGAGCGATGATGCAAGTGGATATTGTAGTCTTCAAGAGCTAGCTGGGCAGGGAAGAGCAGACACAAAAAGAGTTCAGGACTCCATATTCCCAGACTTAGAATTAGATTTTGAAATCCCCGGTCTAGACATGACTTGGTGGGTCCCTATACAAGAGAAGATAACAGAGATTACATCACTACACACAAAGTTAGCTACGAAGGTCAGCGGGCTTAAAGCAAAGATAGATGCTGATCCTGATCCGGATGCTATTTGTAAGTATATGCCACAGGCAGAAAAATTATTAGCGTTACTTCGAGATGTTCAGCGACTCATTATACAAATAAGACAAGTTGTGCAGGTAGTCCGGACGGCAGTTGCTACTGTTAAAAAAATAATTGATACAATAGAAGCAATATTTATGATTGGTAAGGCTGTTAAACTGGCATTCGTTTACTTATTGATTAAGCAAATGATTATGGGTTTAGCACAAATGATCGATGCATTAGCAAGATCACTTTTAGATGCCAATAGAGTATTGCCACAATTAGTCGCAATGTTAGCAGCAATGATTCAAGCTTGCGCAAATCAAAGAGGGCTTGAAAGCGGATTATCTAAAGAAGACTGTGAAGCGCTTGGTGGCACATGGATTGATGCTGGCAAAAGGAAAGGCGATGTGGGACCAGGTGAAGCCGGCGCAGGCTTTGGGGACAAGGATATACAGAATCTTATAGATGATCTAAATGATGATTTTGATCTATATTTAAGACCAGGTTTGGTTCTTAATGCCGGTGATGAAATAAAATCTGGGTGTGTTAAGGGCGGAGATGCAGTAGAAGTAATTGCTCCACCAATATTTATTATACCTGAAACTAATCATCCATGGGTTGTGTGTGAATCAGCTGCATCAGGAACATCAGATAACGCTGTAATATCTGAATCAGAAATTCAAGCAGTACTAAATAGTCAGCTAGTTGATCTATCTGATTGTCTAACAAGAATAGATGAAATAGAATCAACAGCAAATTTTAATTAAAGAAGAAAGGTCACAAAAAAATGAAAGCAAATAAAATAATGGCACTTAAAAAGGTGATTAAAGAACTGGTAGAAAAAGAAGTTGCCAAACAAATCAACATTGTTGTTGAGGAAATGAGAAGTCCAGCACCAATATCAGAAGCTGATGCAGCTGAGCACTACACTGGCACTGAGCCGCCGTATCGTCCCGAACCATTGGGCTCTAAAGAATATACTCAGCTAGCTAAGGATCCAGTTTTAAATAGAATTTTAAATGAGACGCAAGGCGGCATATCCGATACACCTGTAAGTATGCCCGGGATGGCCCAGGAAGTGACAGGTGTGCCAACGACTGCAAATCAAAATATTCAAGTTCCAGATTTTATGCAAAAAGCTATGAGCGGACATTCTGCAAAAGTAGTAAAAGAAATAGAGAGCAAGCATGGCACTAAGTCTTAGTAGATTAATCAGAAATCTTGCAAATGTGAAGCACGGTCACACAAATCAGAATAAGTTTCTGAAAACAAAAGCCAAGATAAAAGAGATGAAGGACAATGTACAGGAAGCTTCAAAGGACGCGATTGCTATTCATGATTATATTTCGAGAGCAGATGTCGTGTCCGGAGGCGGCGGCGGAACACCTATACTGGAGCCAAGTTCACTTAAATTTGCTGTAGATGATTTGATGATAATATTAGAAACAACAACGCCCGGAACAACAGTAAGAAATGAGTTAGTAAATAAGCTAAAGCTGAACCTAGAGATCGGTATTGTGACAACTTCTGCAGGTATTAGATATTTAACTACACGGGGGCGCGCTCTTCAATTAGGAAGAACTTTTAGGGTGTTTAACACACAAATGCTTAAATTACTATCAAACCCGGTAGGGAAGCTTAAATAATGGCACTAGAAAACCCAAGAACAACATCAGTTAGGACCAGAGATAAAGATCCTGATACATTTATTGGAATATCTCTTCCAGCAAGACGAGGGAGACAAGGGTGGTTTGCTTCTACAAAAACTATTGCAGAACAAACAAAATCAAATCTTAAAAATCTCTTATTAACTGTAAAAGGTGAAAGGCCATTTCAGCCAGAATTAGGATGTGATTTATTTAATGTTTTATTTGAGCCAATGGACGATAGCCTGGCAGCAAAAATTGATAGTTCAATTAGGGATGCTATAGAACTATGGTTACCTCACGTAAACGTGAAGGGTATAACTGTTGAGCTAGAGCCCACATCAAATTTAGTTCATGTTAGTGTAACGTTCAACACAGATGTTGATCCTAAAGCAACGGACACATTAACATTAAATTTATCGACATCAGGAGAATAATAAATGCCAATCGATAAACAAAGACCAAAAGATATAAATTTTTTAAATAAAAATTTTACAGGATTGCGTGGTGATTTAATAGATTTTGCAAAAGCATATTTTCCAAGTTCATACTCAGACTTTAATGAAACTAGCCCGGGAATGATGTTTATAGAGATGGCTGCATATGTAGGTGACATTTTATCTTTTTATATTGATGAACAATTTCGCGAATCATTATTAGCTTATGCTGAAGAGCGAAAAACTATTTTTGCTATAGCACAATCTTACGGATATAAACCTCAAATATCTAGACCCGCAGCGACAACACTTGAATTATCAATGACAGTTCCAGCAGCAGGAACTGGAGATAGCGCAACACCAAATTATGCTTACGGATATAGAGTAAAACAAGGAAGTGTTGTATCTGCAGATCAATACGGAAGAACTTTTAGAACTGTTGCAGAATGCGACTTCTCCACATCTAGCTCACTTGATCCAGTAACTGTCACAGAGTATGAAAAAGTTGCTACAAATATTACAAAGTATCTACTTACAAAAAATGTTAGAGCAGTTAGCGGTGAAGTAACACAAGAAAAATTTACGTTTGGAACATCAAAGGCATATGATTCTCTTACACTGGGAAGTAAAAATGTTTTAGAAATAATATCTGTTACTGATAGTGAGGGCGGCAAGTGGTATGAAGTAGAATCACTCGCACAAGATTTAATTTATGATGAAGTTAGAAATGACGCAGAATACGATCCAAACTTAGCAGGATATAATGAAACAACACCTTATATGTTAAAGATGATTAGAACAAAGAAGCGATTTAAAACATATATTAAGGAAGATGGATTTGTACAACTAATGTTTGGTTCTGGAACAGCAACAGAAAATGATGAAGAAGTAATACCAAATCCGTCAACAGTTGGAAACTCTAATGTTAACTCTAATTTTCTAAATGCCAATTCTGCTTTAGATCCTGCAAATTTTTTAGAGACGGCAGTATATGGTCAAGCACCTGCTAATACAGAATTAACTATTAAATATTCTACTGGCGGTGGCATAGAAGATAACGTGCCTAGTAAATCGATAGTATCATTAAGAAATTTAGATGTTGCAATTAATTCAGTAGGATTAGATGCAGTACTGGTTCAAGAGTCAAAAGATTCACTTTCAGTTACAAATCCAAATCCTGCTACGGGAGGAAGAGGCTCTGAAACAATTCATGAAATAAAAGAAAATACAAAACAATATTTTCAAGCTCAACAAAGGGCCGTAACAAAAGAAGATTACATTACAAGAATTTATAGCATGCCAGCAAAGTTCGGCAATACTGCAAAAATCTATATCACAGGTGATGACCAATTAAATTCTGGCCAGGGCGTCTTAGAAGATCAAGTGCTCACACCTCAAAAATTAATGTCAGATTATGTTATGAAAAATGAGCCGCTAAAAGTATCGGAGCTGCAAGTTAGAATACCTAACCCTATGGCATTAAATTGCTATGTAATGGGATATGATAATAATAAGAATCTTACAAAAGTAAATGAAGCAACAAAGCGAAATATTAAAACATACTTAGGACCCTACAGAATTTTAACAGATGCGCTTAATTTAAAAGATGCCTACGTAATAAATATTGGAATTAGATTCTCTATATACGCAAAGAAAGGCTACAACAAAGAGGAAATAATATTTAAAGCAATTCAAAGAATTAAAGCTTATTTTGATATTGACAAGTGGCAAATAAATCAACCCATTCTATTGGCAGATATAGCATATGAGATATCATTAGTTGACGGTGTAAATAGTGTTGTTCCTCCTACAATTAATAATCCTACCGGTGAGTTGATTGTTATTACAAATAAATTTGAAACCACTTCTGGGTATAGTGGAAATATTTTTGAAATGTCTAAAGCAATTAGGGATGGTGTTCTTTATCCGTCACTTGATCCTTCAATTTTTGAAGTCAAATATCCTGATATTGATATTGTTGGCAAGGTATTAGGAGATTATTAATGGCCCATTATTTTATAAAGCCGGACAAAGATGCAACACTTATAAGAGGTGCTTCGATTGAAGGGACATCTAGCAAGTTTAATTTAGGTGGTGATGAGATACTTGAAGTTGGAAAAGCATTTGATGCCGGCTCAACATCCGTTGGCAGTATTCAAAGAGCACTAATAAAATTTCCATTGACACAAGTTTCAAAATCAGTTGCAAATGGAGAAATTGGATCAGATGTAAAATTTTATCTTAACTTGTATGATGCAGGATCTTTTGAATTAACAAGAGATGATAACTCATTGGAAGTTTATGTTATATCTCAGAGCTGGACTGAAGGTGACGGAAAGTTAACTGACAGCCCGCATATTCAAGAAGGTGTGAGCTGGCGATATAGAACAGGTGTAACACAATCATTAGAATGGAAATCAGGAAGCACATCTGATTGGGGTGCTACATATTTTTCAAGCTCATTTTATTCAGCATCATTTATGTTTAGTAAGACAGGATCAGATGCTAGAATAGATGTAACTCAAATGGTGAATACATTAATCTCTGGAAGTGCATCTAATGAGGGTTTTCTTTTAAGGCGGCCTAAGTCAATAGAGGCATTAGGCAATTCAAATAATTATGGTGTGCTTAAGTTCTTTTCAAGTGATACACACACAATATACTATCCAAAACTAGAAGCAGTTTGGGACGATGCATCATGGTCAACAGGCTCATTAAGCTCTACTGATTTAGATGAGCTTGGAAAATTAGAAGTATACTTAACAAGCTTAAGACAACAATATAAATTAGGCTCAGTTTCAAAAATAAGAGTTTATGGAAGAGAAAGATATGTTGCAAGATCATTCGCAACGTCATCCGAATATTTAACTGTAAAATATTTTCCTTCCGCATCAAGTTTTTATTCCATCACAGATTCAAAGACGGATCATGTACTTATACCTTTCGGCAGCGGATCGAAACTAAGCTGTGATAGTACAAGTAACTTTTTTAAATTAAAGACAGATGGCTTAGAACCAGAACGTTATTATAATATCCATTTTAAAGTTGTTAGTGGCAGCGGAATTAATAAGACAGTAGAGTACTTGGACAATAAACATTCATTTAAGATAGTAGAATAATGCCGTATACAGAACAAGAATTAGAAGCAAATAGCCACTATCAATCGCTTAGGGCACGGGATGAAGTTATCTACGCTGATAAGGTGAGTAAGGTACTGCAAAGATTTTTAGATAGAGAGTTAAAAAATTATTCTAGTGAGATTCAAACAAAAAAGCAATCATTGAGAGAGTTAGATGGCTCAATTAGGTTATTTGAAGATCCACAATCTGGAGAATCTTATACAGATCCAGCACAAAATTTAAATGTAGAAATTTATCAGAGAAGATACAGAACTAAAGACAAAACATTTGACTATATAGATAGAGACTTTAAGGAGCTGTAATGGCAGGCCAACAATCAAATCAACAATCAGATCCAGATCCAGCTGAAACGTTTCACGCAACTCATCCAGATCAGACTCAGCCAAGAAAAGAGCCTACAAACCCAAAGAGCAGAAGGCTACAGATTCTACCTGATAAGATTGCCAAGTTTGTTGTGTTACCGGATACTAATGATTGGATACCGTTTAGAGACGCAAATTATTATGAGCAATTTTCAGGTGAAGCTTACCTATCACCTAAATGGCCTGACCAACACTATGGTGCCAGTGCAGATGATTGTATCCGTGTTAATATTCACGGCGATGATGATTCGTTAATATTAACACATTACTTAGCTAACACTGAATTCAGCAGTGACATTGATGTTGATTTAGCTAATAAACCACATGTACAACTCGATCCCGGAAAGATTTTAAGAGATTTAGGCTTTAGAAGAGGAACTTTTCGATTAGTCTTTTCATTTTATCGACATATGTTTGGCAGTCCGTATCCGCTTTTAGTTAATGGCAGTGAAAAAATTTATAGTGGTGGGTATGAAGAATTTAAGTCAGAGATATATGCAACAGATGAACATACTCCTTCAGAAACAGAGCTTGGTGCAAAATTATATGTAAAAGAAGACAAAGCAATTATTACAAGATTTAGTGCTGATAGAACTGAAATTATTTTGTCACCGAACTTTGTAAATGATGCAAGTTATTTAGAAAGATTTAGAACTGCAGCATACACATGTTTAAATGATTTTAACGAAGCAGGACAAACAGCATCATTTCCAGGAGGACAAGATTCAAATTTGATCGCGCTAGCAGGATATGATAGTATACCAAGAAGCTTTATAAATGGAAAAATAAGAATTAATGATACCTACTTTCTTGGTAAAAGAGTAATACCAGCACTAGAAGCTAGCTATGTCGTAGAGCCAACGTTAACAACACAAGTAAAAACAGTTAATCTATTAAGAGGACGTTATCTGGACAGTACTTTTAATTGGAAGACACATAGGGTGTATCCGGATTTGAATTCTGTCAATTCACTATCAGGTGCTAATCCTAATTTAATGATAGCTGAAACTGTTGTTGAGGACACACCAGTAGGAAATCAGGCAGTAAAAGTTGCTTATCAAACAACAGAGGTAAATCAATCCACAACGACTGCTAACAGGGCAATATTAATTAATCCTTACCTAAAAGTATATCGACCTGTTAATAATACAGAAATGTCATTTAGTGTTTATGCTAGAGGCGGCCCGGGAACAATCGGTTCATATTGGAGATTGCAGGCTCATGCAGGATCGTGGGGACCGGCTGATCATACAAAATATTCAGAAATGTTTGAAGTTACAGATGCCTGGCAAAGAATATCATTTGCATTTGTATTAAGTGGTTTAAGTGAAACTAATGATATATTAACGTTAAGAATAGAACACTTTCCCAATGGAAAATATAATACAGAATCAGATGATGTTATTGGCCTACACTTTTTCTACACAGGTGCACAATTAGAATTAGGCCACACTGTAACAGAATTTACAAGAAATGAAGATGAGACATCGAAAGATGTTCAAGTGGCAGAAAAAGGAACAATTAGATTTGCTGATCCTGCACACTCTAATCACATAGAAAGAAAACGACTAATTGCTGATCTTAATGCCACTGATGATCCTTTTACACAAAAGATGGTGGGAAATCAAATACTCATTAAAGATGCAATAACCATAGATGACTTGTCGTCATTCATATCAGTCGAAGAAACAGATCATAAAGAAATTGTAAATTATGCAGGAAGCTTATCTGCAGATGCTGACTGGGCAATACCAGGGAGTTATCAACCGGTCAGAATGATGAACAGCATAGAAACAAAGTGGAATAATCAACTACATGGCAAGGCTATTATTGTTGCAGATCAGTATAGCAGACGAGCATTCTCATCCGGATTTAATACCTTTAATCCTTATGCAAAATGGAGTGAAACAGGGACATCTGGAATAGGTTATCATCCACATTGGATATATAATCCAGATGATGAAGCTGAAGTAGTAATGTACTTCCCAGATATAAATTATATTCCTGAAATTCTGGAGGCAAGAAAAGCTAGAGCATTAGAAGTATGGAATGATCCTGATGTTGGATGGTATGCCAGCAAAGGGCTGACTGATCCGCGGGTAGAAAACAACTATGTAAACCAACCTTGGTGGCAACATAGATATCAAGCCATTGGTATGGATGTGGGCGGACGTACAGGTCAATCTAATGCCATAGGCTCACTAGCTTCTTCTGGCGCAAAGCCAGGAGATACTGTAAGAATTAGCTGGACGCAAAAATCTATACCTGCAAATCCTACTTTTGATGACGGCGGTCGAAAAGGTGCACATGTGAAACTGCGCCATTATAGAGAAACATTATATACATCCCCCGGGCCACCAGACATTAATGCATCAGAAGTTAGACATGAAATGTTGAATATGATCCAAAATCCATGGGCTTTTTGGCAAGAAAGAGGAAGAGACACCGAAATTGCGAATATGATTATGGATAATGATTTTGTTGTCGCAAATGCTGAAAGACCTCAAGGCGCCAATGTGTGGGATCCTAACAATGATCTACGGGGATTGAATACATATAAGCTGGTAAAGACTACTGTTCCAGACACAACTGAACCGCTTGGTGGCACACTAACAAAAGAAGTGGTATCACAGATTGACCTCGCAAACGCCATCAGCAATGATGGCGGAAGAGTAAATTTTATAGTTTTTGGTGGAGATAATGGCCACATCTATGAAGGAAATTTTTATAATGCAACTGATATGGATGGCATTCACTCGCTAGAACAAGCTGCCAACGGCAGAGGAAAATTAATTGCTGCTAGCTTCCTACCGACAGATGATATTGGTTCGGCTATGTATGATCAGTCATTTCCCTATTGGAATACACAAGCCACATTGCCAACAGGAGAAAAGCCTACGGTTACGTATAATATGAGTGTTGAAGAATCAGTCGCTTTTGGTTTAATAAGGATGCCAATAGGACACACCACAACTGACTGGGTATGGCATCAAGCGGAAGGAACGTATACTATTCAGAACATACATGTTCAAAATGGATGGGAGTATAATGATGCTACTGACACCTGGTTTGGCGGTGGCAGCCAAGCAGCAAACCCAGATGGGTTAATAATACCTGCACTCATTCAGATAGGCACAGAACAATATTTATGTGAAGCACTTGGCTGGATTTGGCAAGGTAACGGTTGGAGCTCAATTGCAAAATTATTATTAGGTGATGTATTCTATAATAGCTATTCAGTAGCAGCATACATCGGCACTTACCCCATCGTAGATAATTGGACTAATGGTGATTATATAGTCCCAACAAACTCAGAACAAATTTATCCATCGTATGACTATGTTCATGAACTCAATGGATTGGATGAAAAGACAACATCGGTTGATGGCATGTTTACTTGGCATGGAGTTAATGGGTGGGTAATCACTGAGGCAGCACTCGCTGAAAATGCTAATGGTGCTGATCCTGCCCAAGTAAATGCTGACGGAACTATTACTCTTTCTTCCATGAAGTACACTGATCTGCTGACAACACTTCCGGATGGTAATGGTGCGTCCTGGGCGCGAGGTGATTTCCCTTGCTTTGAACTTAATGAATGGGAAGAAACTAGTTTTGATTTTATAATACCAGAGGACGGAACATTCGGACTATATAACAATGTAGGCGTTTCATTTTTTGGGCATAGAATGGGTTTTGGTGAATTATGGGTAAAAGATGCCAGAGTTGATATCTTACTTACATCCAATCAAAGAATTAAAGTCGATCAAACAGCAAAGCTAGGGCCGCTACTTTTAACAATTGATGAAGTATTATCAAATAATGAAATTGTCGTAACAGAAGAATATGATGATGCTGCAAACAACCAAGGGCGAGTTATTGCCAATATACCAGTTAATAAATATACTACATTTGGCGCTGGGTTTGAAATCGGGTATACTGAAGCTGATGAAGAAGTTCAGATTGTTATGGCTCGTTATGAAGCCAAAATTTTAGATATTGTTAACAATAGCTTTGGTAAGTGTTTAGTTGTCAATAAGACATTTAGAGAAGCCGCCGGCGGAGTAAATGCCATTAGCGGAAGTTCAGATTCCCCCAACCCAGAAGATAATTTTGATCAATTCTTTGTTAGGCACAGACTTAAAGATTCAGATAATTTATTTACAAGAATAGTTTTTGGTTCTGAGGAAGAATCACTAGTTGTCAATTTTAAACCAGTAAATGTAACAAATTATCCAGGATCAATTGCATATAAATTATTATCTCCTGTGCCAGATAAGATACAGAAGTATGATACAGCGTATATAGTGACCGAGGTCACACCTGACCTTGAAGAGACAGTTACATTACTACCTTTTATAGATGAGCTTTTACCAGAGACAGTTTTAAGAGCACCAAAGCTTGATGAAGTTGAACCAGTAATCAACAAAAGAGAAACAGAGTATAGAAGTCATACAGACTTAGTTGGTGTAGAAACAGACACAAGAAAACAATTAGAAGATAAAATATTCAGCGGAAGCTTGCTAGACGTCAGTATTAATGTTGACTATACTAATTTTGAGAATTTTTCACATTTTGGCTCTGTATCGAAAAGAATAGAAAATTATAAAACTAAGCTGACAAATATAGAGTCACATGTTGCAAAAAGTCAGTCGTATGCAGGCATTGATGCATCATCAACTGATCGAGAACATTGGGATATGAAGAAGCGTCAGGTTGTTAACGGTCTAGACGATTTTGAAAATTATATGTATTTCCAAAGTGCTTCTTATGTTTCAAGTTCTAATGGAATTGAATATGACAACTCATCCCCAAAAAGATCTGGTGATGGAACATTAACTAATCCTTATGTTTTATATTCTGTTACTAGTTCTAATTTTATATCTTGGTATGACAGAGTTCACGCATCAGCATCAACTTATGATAATACAAATACAAATAGAATAGTCAATCTTACACCTGCGCATATTACATATGATGCCTCTAATGAGCCCTTCGTAAGATTTATGGACATGTTAGGGCATCACTACGATATTATATGGACACATATAAAACACATGACAGATGTCCATGATAGATCTGAAGATATAACAAAAGGCATATCTGCACAGCTTGTTCAACCGATTGCAGAATCAATGGGATTTAAAATGCTTGAAGGCAGAGATCTTGCGAGGCTGCCACAATATCATCTTGGCCTCAACGAATCAGGATCAGGCACAGGTGTTTTTAGCGTTCGATACACAAAAAAATCACAACAAGATGTTACAAGAGAAATATGGAATAGAATACTTTCAACAATGCCCTATATTTTAAAAACAAAAGGAACAAAACAAAGTTTAAAAGCATTGATCGCAGCATACGGTATTCCAACATCTATACTAAGAATTCAAGAATACGGCGGTCCAAAAATTTCTGGCGGTTCACCTGAATTTGAATTAACACAAAAATATACATACGCATTGGACCTTAAAGGCTCACAAAATTTAGCATCACCGTGGTATAAGATTAATGGTAAAGCAAATGATACAATAGAACTCAGATTCAAAACAGAAACTGAAAGAGACACTATGATTGCCACAAAGAATGATTCAAATAACAAAGTTGAATCAGCAATATACATTGAAGATGTTAGTGGATCAGATACAAAAGGTAAATTAGCATTTGCAATTTCATCTAGTGATGGTTTTGTTTCAGCTAGCCTACAACCATTACCTGTCTATAACGGTGAGTACTGGTCAGTTATGGTAAGACGTAGAAGCGGTGCATCGGATTTTAGTAGCAGCTATTCTGACATGTTTATCACAGCTGACGAAAATCCTACAACACAAAGTTTTGACATATTTGCTGGATTTTATGATTCAACGACAGATGAAATAATTACAAAAGCATCTGCAAGTATAAAACTCTCTGGTTCAAGTCAATTAGTTGCTTGGCATCAGACATCATCAATTGGTGATAATTACTGGCATATAGGCGGTAAAACACAAACGGCTGAAGAAGCAACATTATACGGATCAAAGTTAACTGGGTCATTGATGGAATGGCGGCATTGGAGCACACCGTTAACAGAATCAGCATTCTGGAATCATGTCCAAGCACCAAAGGCACTCAATGGAAATCATGAGAGCTCATCATATTTTGATATGAATTTACGCTTTTCAATGGATGACAAAGCAAATTTATATTCTAGTCCAAATATCGTAAAAGATTATTCACTAACAGGTGATCAAGTATACGCAACAGCATCCTCATTTCCAAATGAAATTAATTTTAGTTCTGTATCAGATAGACAAAAGGCGTTTATGCCAGCTGTTGGGCTTAACAAGACATCAAATAAAATTAGAATTGAAGGAAGAGCAAAAACTATTTATACAGATGGTACTGATCCTGTATTAAGCACAACTGAAAGAATAGAACGAGGATCATATGATACTGCGCCACTTGACTCTAATAAGCTAGGTATATTCTTCGCGCCAAGTGATGTTATAAATGAAGATATAATTTTATCATTAGCTGACTTAGATTTTGGTTCATACATGGGTGATCCAAGAGACACATACGCTGATAGATATGTTCACGGTAAACTTGATAGTATTGCTGACACATATTGGCAAAAGTGGACAACAAAATTTAATTTTTGGGATTATTTAAAACTCATTAAGTATTATGATTTAAGTTTATTTGATCACTTGCGTCGTTTATCACCTGCAAGAGCGAAGAAAAATATTGGTATATTAATAGAACCAACTATTTTAGAAAGACCCAAAGCAGTTGTTGGCAAAAAACCATTAGTAGAAGATTTATTAAAAGAAGTCGCACTAACTGCTACAGCACAATACAGTCAAAGCGCAGAATCAATATGGAAAGAAGATGCCATACAATATTTATACAATTTATATCCAACATCTTCTAATGTAACATACACTGCAAACGTGTCCGGATCAGATTCTAGAAAAGATAATCGTAATGTAGAATCTTCAAATTTATTGCACCGGACTGGTATTACTGATATGCTGGGCACTAGAAAATTTTCTGGCTCTAGAGAGGACTATTCAAAAGCGTTTAGCTGGTCATTTGATGATTCAATATCGGTAAAATCAGGAAGGCATGATTATAAAACAGTATCATCATCAACAATTCCACTTCGCGCTCAAATACGCTCATTTTCGTATGATAATTTACTTGACCCAGAAGACAACGATTACGTAGATAATTGCAATGTGTACACTGGCGGTGGAAGCAATATATTCTTTGAAACCCTACAGCCCATGGCGACTGGCTCTATAACATCACTATTTAATGATAAGAGTATCTATCATTATAGCTCATCTGTTAGTAAATCACAAGGACTATGGTATTCAGCATCATTAGAAAAATCAAATACTGATTCACTATTTACAACACACACTGGCCTATTTAATTTAGCGTATGGTGGCTGTAGTGAAGATGGGTCAACTGTTCCGGAAGGAAATCAAGTTGCTGTTGAAATAACTGAGGTTAATCCATACATGGTAACAACAATTTCATCTGGAGATACACTCGTGGATGTACAACTAGATCAAGAATAGTAACAAAATTAAAAATCATGATATTTATTAAAAAGTTCTATTATATTTAAAAATTTGGAGAATAAACAATGGGATATCTTAACAACGCGACTACTGTTTTAGACGCAATATTAACAAAAAAAGGAAGAGAACTACTCTCACGTGGGGAACAAGCTTTTAATATAACAAAATTTGCTGTTTCCGATGATGAAGTAGATTATTCTCTATGGAATGTGGCACATCCGCTTGGAACAGACTACTATGGAACTGTCATAGAAAATCTGCCGCTGTTAGAACCAACAACTGATCCTGATACTGTAATGAAGTATAAGTTGATCACAAGAAATGACAACCCAAACAAACTTCCAGTTTTATCAACAATTGCTGATAGATCTGTGCAGTGGGTTACTGATACAGCAGGGACAGGAGAAATCATAACACCGAATATGATTAATGGTGGCTCAGTTACCGGTGACTATATGTTTACAATACTAAATTCTTCTATTGCGTACTTAACAACAGCAACCAATACAGGAACAGGAACTGGTGACATAGATTATATAGGCAGTGTTGATTCAATAAGCCAAACAGTTAAAGGCTCAACATGCACTATTATTGCCAAAGCAATTCCAAATAATACTGCTTCCGGTGCATCAGCAGGGCAACCTGACCCAACTACTACAGTTGTTGTAACAAGCATTGAACATGGTGCTACTGCAGCATTTACTGTAACAGTTGATTATGTATCATCATAAAAAGCTTAATTTTAAAATAACGCGAGGGTAAATTATGTCTTTTATAGACAATTCATCATTAATAGTTGATGCTGTGCTGACTAAGGTTGGCAGAGAGAGACTATCAGAGAATGATTTTACTATTGAAAAATTTGCGCTTGGTGATGATGAAGTAGATTATAGTCTATACAACGAAGCAAATACTGCAGGACCAAATAATTTTGGAATTGTAATAGAAAATATGCCGATACACCAAGCATTTACTGTTAATGATCTAGCTCTACAATATAAGCTAGTAACGCAACAAATTGGCCAAAATACAACACCTGAATTGGGTGAATCTGTTCCAAGCAACATTACTGTTACCGGTGAGGGTGATACTATTGTTATTAATCCCTCTACGATAGGTGGCTTAGATGATGAGGAATATATTTTTGAATTAGTAAATGATCTAGATGTTGTTATGACTTCTGGCGATGTAGATGCGTTAGGGGAGAGTTAAGATGCCACCAAAAGGGAATAGGCAAAAAAATCAACAAAAGAGTAGTGAAGTTGTATCACAAAAAGAGTTTACTAAAAATAGTAAAGAAACACTAGTCCAAGCAAAGATTGATGCAATTGAGCTAGGATTAGATCCAAAGGTACAAGCTATAGCTCATCAAGCAAAAGATGGTACATGGTTACCTGGCGCAGATGGTAAACAACTTGTAGCCATATTGGAAGACGAAAAAATAAAAGAAATGGATGATATTAGAAGTATCAAGGATAAAGTAAGAGATATTTCTACATTAGCAAAAGAAGATTTAGTTAAAAACACTAAAAACAAAGGCAGGGCAAGGGTAATAACAGCAGAAAGCGTTACATTAATTGCACGTGAAGTACAATCAAAATCTCAGGTAGAATTACTAGTAACTGGCATAGATTCTGGAGCACAAAAAAGAGTTGTTATAACGATTATGCCTGGCACAACTAGACTAGGGAAGCTAATTAATGGTGAACTACCAAATTTTAATTTTGGTGCTGGTGATAAAAGAAGAACAAAAAAGAAGAAAAAATCCGTAAAAGGTGCAAAAAATAAGAGAGCTAAAGCAAGAAGCAAAGCTGCCGTGGATAGAGCAAAAGCATCAATTGCAGATATAGCTAACAACCTCGATGGAAACCAATCAGTTGACCCTGTCAATTATGCTGACGACGGAATTGATGATGGTATTCTTAACATGGAAAAATAATTAAAACATATAAAATGTTTAAACAACAATATTTATAAACGATTTAGGAGTTAAAAGATGTCGATATTTACAGATTTCCATTCAACAGATGATATAAAACCAGGACAGATAAGCATAGTATCTTCGGGTATGTGGTCCGGAGGTGTGGGTTCACTCACAGCATTTTATACATCATCGACGCAAAGTGGAAGCACAGGCGAACATTATTATGATGTTTATAACGGTGTTGTTGGCACAAACGCGACAGCATCTGTTCAATTTTCAGTAGCTTACGGACACTACGCAGGAAGTGGCTCATTAACAGGCGACTCTAATAACAGTTCAGCAAAAGCTATTTACAGACAATTAAGAAATTTATTACTGCCACAAGGTACTGAAAAATTCCAAGCAGGTGCCTTTCTAGGTGGTGGAACAGACGCTGATACTGATGTTATATGGGCACTCAGCATGAATAGGGGCAGATTAAAAGAAAAAATGGATCCAGGTAACTGGGAACTGCGCCTTCAAGCACCAGATGCTGGAAAGATAATTCATCTAATTGATGATAGTGGTGCAACCTCTGATCCTAGCGTAAGAAGCACAGTAAGGGAATTTAATGTAATCTCAGGTTCTATTGCAACAGGAGCAGCAGTTATTGGACCTGTATCTGCAGCAACACATTCATTTGGAAAATTTTATCCTGAAACTGGCATTCTTATTTTAGATTCGACAAAAGTAAATGATGGCGGGGCAAACGGTATTTCAATGTCAGCTTATAACACAGCATCTAATACGGATGGAAATAATGCTGCTGTATTTTTTAATGCTGTAAGTAGTGGTTCATACTTTGCTGCAAGACGTGAAGAACAGATTAAATCAACACATTATTTCTGCAGAGTAAAACATAATCAATATAACCACAGCCAAAATCCTACATATACGTCAGGTAGTGATGGTGACTTAACTATCTCTTCTTTTAGAAATGATCCAAAGTCATATATTACAACTGTTGGTTTGTATAACACCACGAATGAATTATTGGCTGTTGCTAAGCTTTCAAAACCAATTTTAAAATCTAGCAGCAGGGAAGCACTCATAAAGGTTAGGCTCGACTTTTAAAGACATAACGTCTTGATTAAGCCCCTTTTATTGAGGGGCTTTTTTATTAATGAACAAAGTTATAGTATCAAATATTTATTACTAAACTGGATAGGCAAATGTTTAGAGATATATCACCAGATGATAAAGCAGTTACACCGATAACTGTACATAAGCGTTTTTTGGCACAAAAGTATGATACTGTTGACAGTACAGCATACTTGGGTGTTATGTCAATGCAAGGCACGAAAGCTACAGATGCACAATTGCACTCATTTGAAACTGCATCTGTACATTCTGGTCCTTCTGCATCATTTGTTTCCGGAGGAGTTACATATACAAGGTATGGTTATCTTCTATATAATCAAATCCATAATCAATTTTTTAATTATGCAACTGCACCCAACCCAAGAAATAATACAACACCACAGCCACAATGGGTATTAGATCAATATTATAAACCGTGGGGCCGCGGTGGAATTGTTTCCGGAAGCAATACAGACGCTGATTGGGAGACACTTGGCTTAAGAAAAATACATGATAAAGTTAATGTCTTTAGTATCCCACAAAGACTTTATGGAGAACAAATTAAAACCGGCTCTGTAGAAATAACAGATTATTCTACGACTGGTGTAATAAAAATTAAAGATGATGGCTATGGAAATCTATATGATTCTGATTATGAAATAAATTTTTTAAGTGGCAGTCTTACAGCTAATGAATCAGGTTCTTCAGTTGGGACTGTCTCATATACACATGGCTTAGTAATGATAACTGATACTGGCAGCTATGGAACTGTTGGGATGGGTACTGGTTCAAATGGTTGGAAACTAGAATGGGATGCTACAAAGACAATTCAACAGCATGAATTCACATGTATAATACCGCAAAACACATTCAATAGAACTAGAAACATAAGTGTAACAGAAGCTAGATCTGGAAGTATGAATATAAATGCTAGCGTTGCAACGGAAAATAATTACTATTATTCGCAAAAAACAGAAAATTATGTTACACATTCAGCAGTTCAAAAATTAAGAACTTTCTTGCCAAGCCCTGCTGAAACTATGTACAATACGTCATCTGCTTACACAGCAGCGAATAATATACAAAGTTTTGCAACACATTCATTCTTTGCACCGTATATAACGACAATTGGTTTGTACAATGACTTTAATGAGTTATTGGCAGTTGCCAAATTAGGCAGTGCAATTAGAAATGATCCTGAGTTAGCCTTGTCTTTTGTGGTAAGATTTGATATTTAATATAATAGGAGAAAACAGATGTTAAAGAAAATATGTATTGGGTTATTACTAACCTCATCTTTGTTTGCAGAAAATGAGATTTGGAAATTTTTTAAATATTCAACTGCTTATGCTAGCTTTAGCTTAAATGCCCCTAGATACCAAGATGACAAATTTTCAATTGTTGGTGGTTTATCTACTGGTAACTTGCTAGTTGAACGAACTGAAGGTGAATTCAAACCGGACTTTCAAAAATCATTTGGATTAAGAAAAATTGGTAGATTTAAATACGAACCAAAAAGAGGCGTTAAGAATGCTGGCAATGGCGGAACTTGGTATGATGGATCTGAACAATCAGCAAATGAGATGGCAACATTCGGACCTGTTAAGGGTTACGAATATTTGATTAAGTGGTCTCAAGGACGCCAGTGGGGAAATGAATATCTAAATTCAGAATACTGGTTAAGATATGTTGGTGACTGGTTCATTGCAAAACTCGGCTGGACGGAATTAGGATTGGAAGATATCAATTATGGACAAGGCGATTTCAGATTTAAATGGACGCCCGAAGTATTAGGCAACAGAGTCAATTTCAGCATAGGTGCTAAACATAGACAACATCCTGTATATGGATTTGATGCTATGGTGTTGGATACTACATGGTACAGAGGTTCGTGGTGGGCATTTGCTGAAGATAAATTAGGTGTTGATGACAATCAATGGGGTGATGCTAATGCTCTTGATGAAGATGGAAATTGGATTCATCAAGAACTATTAGAATACATAAATGGTGAATGGGTGCCGATTGAAGGTGATGGTCCTTTTTGGAATGGTCAAGGTGAATATTGGGGACATGACTGGTTATGGAGAGATGCTGATGGAAATGTCTTTGCTTATACTGATAGGGAGTTTTTCGTATATCACTTTCCAGGCATGTTAGAAGATTATATTTCAGATGTTAAAAAGAGTATTGGATTTCAGAGGGAAACATCATTAGTGCTAGGAGTCGACTGGTATTATTATGCAGAAAATTGGTGGATTCATGCGTGGGGTAATTACCTCCCTTATCACTATGGTCATGACAAATACTCATATCATAATGCAGCTTCTTATAAAGATCATTTGGATGATGGAGAAGAACCTTATGATTTTATGTATATGGAACCAATGATAAGGGCTTGGAATGATTATGATGTTGGTGCCATATTTGGTGTAAAAATACAAGACAATTTAGGAGTATTTGCGGAAGGCAAATATTTATATTATTGGGAACGTCCAGCTTACGATTTAAAATTTGGACTTAACTATCAATTTATAGGATTCTAGGAGAAATCGAATGAAGAAATTACTTTTATTATTATTATTCTTATTTGGTTGCGAAGATACCAGAGTGGAAGATCCAATGTCAATGAAGCTATGGCTGAACGGTGTAGAGGTAGATGTATCTGCAGAATATCAACGGATTTCAACGTTTGCTGATCAAGTAGAATATACTGGATTTGATACTACAATAACATTTTTAAAAAAGATACTAATTATTCATTTTCAAAAAGATGCGGGTAGACTTGAATTAAGCAAAGAACACTATGCTGTAGTATTTACTGATTGGGAAGGTGATACTATAAATAGATTACCGATTGATGCGGGAGAATATCAATGGCCAAGTGTATGCCCAGTATGCCCAAGAGCTTGTATGCACGGAGCACCGAGTAAATGGGTAAGAATGGAAATTGTTGGTGCGGATGATTATAGCATTACAGGAACAGCGCATATAGAGACAATAGGTGAAAGTGGAAACACTTGGACAATTAGTGGTGACGGTGAAGGTACATTTTACAATCCATATTCAGAAGACAATATGCACGGCAGAATAGAATTTAAGAATTTAAAAATTGAAGTAGATGAGGATGACACAACACCTTATTCTGACTATGGGGGGCATTAGAAGATAATCATGAATGGCGATATCAAAATAGGTAAGTTACTTTGTGATGAAGATATAATCACAAAGAGACAATTAAACGTAGCCTTACAGGCACAAATAAAGGGAGATAAACGCTCTCTCGGTGAGGTGCTTGTTGATAAGGGGTTTTGTACGTTAGATGATATAACAGAAGTCATAATGCACTCTGGTGATCAAAATGGTCATGAAGAGCACCACGAAGAGATTGCTGAAAAAATAGAAGCCCCAAAAGAATCAATTGAATTAAGTGAAGACAAAATATTGGATACTAAATTTACATTATCAGTTCAAACAATGGTTGCAGCTGGAACTGGACTAGCTTCTTTGATAGGAATGTGGTATGCACTACAAGCAGAAATACAAGAAGCAAAAGAGCTACCAAGCTTAGAGGATCTGTATGCAGCAGAGTACCCATCTAGACCAGAGGGCTATAACTGGCCCAGGTCTTACGAACAATATAAAGACCAAGTAGGGTCTCTACAAGAAGATATGGATACTGCATATGAAACAATTGAGGAGATGGAAGATTTAATTAAAGAAATGTCCAAAGAAATTCGCTCACTTGAAAAAAGCAAAAGGGACAAATAGGAGTTTGTGATGAGACATATTATTTTATCTTTATTGTTGCTAAGCATGCTAACTGGCCAAGTAACTGATAAGAATTTTAAAGAGAAGGTTGGCGATGGTGTAACTGTTATTGTATTTACATCTAAGTGGGCTGAAAGCGATGGGATGTCGTATGTTAAGGGTGTAAGCGGACATGAAGATGCAGTTATATTAACAGCTATGTCTGAAGATGCTAAGAAGGTTTGTAAGAAGCTAAGATTCAGGAATTATCCATCTATTGTATTATTTGTCAATGGTGATAAGGCTGGAACTTGGAAAGGAGATATGGACGGGGTTATTGATGTAGAACCAGCGGACATAAAAGATGCAATAAATGAAGCCATTGCTGGCGACGTTTTTTAAGGAGATAAGTTATGGGATTATTAAGCACATTAACAAGCGCAGCAGGAAGCTTATTAGGCGGAGATACACTCAAGGATGTAGGTGGAATTATTGATAACCTACACACTTCAGGTGAAGAGAAGGCAGCTGCCAAAGAAAGAATTACACAAATATTAGCTGAAGCAGAACAAGCTGCTCAAGCTCAAGTATCAGCAAGATGGGAAGCTGATATGAAACATGGCAGTTGGTTATCAAAAAATATTAGGCCAATGACCTTAGTTTTTCTTACTGCTATATTTACTGTCTTAAGTATTTTTGATGGAAATTTACAAATCGCTGGAGAAGATTTTACAATTGGTGCAGCATATGTACCAGTATATCAAACATTATTAATGACTGTATATGCAGCATATTTTGCCGGTCGTTCAATTGAAAAAGTCAAACAGGTAGCAAAATAATGATAATATTAAAAGATATAATGAATGAAAGTAAAAAAAGAGATTATAGCGAAGCATGAGGAAAAGACAACCAGAATCAGGATGATTTTGAGGAAACTAAAATGAACAACACAAAAGAAGCTAAAGTATTAGACCCAAATCAGGATTTAAAAATTAATGCTGCGCTTATGGGCATGTGGAAAAAAGCTGGCTTACGAGTAAAAAGTTTTAAGGCTACTAAAAAAGGCCATAATGAAATTTGGGCTGGGGAATTTAAAACTAAAAATGCAATTCTCTCAATGAGTGTTAACAAGTATGGTAATGTATTTTACCACGCTGGCAATAAATCTGTTAATATTGGACGGCTTGATAAACAAAGTCGGATAATAGATTGGATGAAAGCAATAATTAGAAATGCACCATGGGCTGAATCCGTAACTGAAGCAGTTTATCAATTCAAAAGTTTTACTAATACTCAAATGGATAGATTAGATGCTGAACTGCATAGGGGCGGTTTTAGAGGAACACCTGATTTTAATAAGATGACATATACTACAGATGAGATAAGCCCTAAGTTAGATAAGATTGTAAAAAGAAAAGGTGGCAAGAAGATTAAAGAATCCGTGAATGAAAATTTGAATTGGAAAAGATGGAGAAAATGGAGATATAGCGAAGAAATAATTCGCAATGAAGTCCATGCTAAAACAAAGAAAGAGCTTAAAGCAGCTATAGCAAAAAGTATGAATGAGATACTAACCGGAAAGACACCAAAATACGATATCATTAATGGTATGACCGGAGAGATGATTGGTTGGAAAGATGGCAAAGAATACATATGGCAACCACATGCTATTCCGGATGCAATGAGAGAACTAAAATGAACTTAAAAGAATTTTTAAAACAAAATCCAGAGGCTATTCATGAAGACTTTATACCAGCTCGCAAAAGAGATGTCAAAAAGATGGAGATGAAGGCAAATAAGATAATTGCTATGATGAAAGAGCTTGCTAACGATTTTAAAAAAGTGCATGGCACTAAAGAAAGCCAGTTATGGAATAAATCGAAGGACTGGGAAGATTTAGTTAGGAAGGCTGATGTAGAGTATGGTGGCTGGTTTGGGTTTGTTTATGATAGTGATTTTATAGGAGATAAATAATGTCAAGTAATCAAGTATTCGCACAAATTAAAGAACAGTGGGAAATTTTTGAAGTTAATCACAGGAAGTTTTCAGAGAAGGGTGTTAAGGCATCAGCTGGAAGGGCACGAAAAGCCATCGGTGAAATTAAAAAACTAGTAACTGAGTATAGAAAATTTTCAGTTACTGAGTGTAAATAAGGATAGCAAAATGCCAGTAGATAAACAAAGCTCTAATCAGCTAAACGAAGACTTTCACATACAAGATCAAAAACATTCTATTAACAAAGAATTAATTGGTATAATAAAATTTAGACAAAATAAAAAATGGTTAATTAGCATAGCTGTTGTTGGTTTATTTTCATTGATACTGGGCTTGATGATCTATTTTATGAGTAATGGAACAGATGTTACAGGTGGCTGGAAAGAAATCTTACTATTAATGTTGGGCGGTTTTGTTGGCTCGTTTGCTAAGGTTATTGATTTTTGGTTTAATAACGCTGAGGACGATGTTAAGTTACTAGAACACGCTGATGATTGATGAATGTTGCGGCCATAGCTGGACATTTAGCTTTCGGGTTAATAGCATTTTCATTTTTAGTAAAGGATATATTATATCTTAGATTAGTATCAATTCTCGCCAGCCTATTTTCAGTACTTTATAACTGGGTAATACCTGTAGAGCCTATGTGGATTCCAATAGGCTGGAATTTTGTATTTGTATTATTAAATTTATATCACATAGCAGTTCTTATGTATGAAAAAAGGCCTGTCAAGATGAATGATAAGGACACTGAGCTATATGAAACATTATTTAGTGCTATGACACCAGTAGAGTATTTAAAGATCAGTAAGCTAGCTGACTGGCGGTTTTTAAAATCCGGAACAGTCATAATAGAACAAGGAAAAAATGTGCCTACATTAAATCTCATATACAACGGTGCTATCGATGTGGCAGTTGATGGTAAAAAGGTTGCAGAATTAAAGGATGGTCAATTTGTTGGAGAAATGAGCTTCCTAACAGAAAAGCGCGCAACAGCCAGCTGCATAGTTAAACACGATACAGAAATGTTAATGTGGAAGCAATACGAATTCAAAGAACTATTAAAAAGAAATCCATCACTTTACTTTACAATACAATCTGTGCTTAGTGCGCAAGTATCAGATGCACTTGTTAGTAAGAATCAAAAAAAATAATATTTTGTTAAAATTTAATATTTATAAAAAACCACGGAGACTTTTATGTCCATTAACGCAAAAATTGTAGATCATGTTAGCAGATTTAGTGAGGAAGATGGGCAGACCTATAAAAAATTTTTTAAGTCTGCGCTGTCTAAGTTTGGAATAAACTCTCCTGCAGAATTAGATGATAAAAAGAAAAAAGATTTTTTTGATTATATAGACTCAAATTACAAAGCAAAAAACGAAGCAGAAGTTAGTGAGCTAGTAGTGAACCCTGCAGTCATACAACAATTTAAAGATAGAGCAATTGCAGATCATGGAAAAAAAGTAAAGATAAGTACTGCACTAGGCAATAAGAATCATCCTGCGCATAAGAAGGCAAAGGGTCTGTGGCAGAGTTTTAAAGATAGTATTCTGGCAAAGAAAAAAGAAGAACCCAAAAAAGAAAAGCCAAAGAAGAAATCAGCTAGTGCAAATGCTCAAAATGCAGCTCTTTACGGAGGCAATCTTAGTTTTGAGTCTACAGACGCATATGAAAAAACTTTAGATAAAATGGCCAAAGATCAACAATTAAAAATGATATCAAAAAAAGATAAAGATACCCTACGTAAAATTGCTGATCTCATGAAGAAGGCAAATGAAGCTAAAATTAGCGTAGAGCCTAATTGGGAAGGAATGTGGAGATTTTTTAAGCACATGGCAAAAACTAATGTAGGTGCTTGGTATAAAATACAGCGTGCTATGGGAAATGAGTGGACCAAACTGAACAAAATGGCGTCTAAAGAAGGCTGGGTAGCAGAATCCGTAAATGAAGCGCTGCCTAAACCTCTGCTTAGATTATCTAAATCACAAATAAGAGGAATGATAAAACGTGCTAAAAGGCACGGTGCTAGAGGTTATGATATTATTAAATCATTATCAAAAGACTTATCAGTAACGGATGACCAAGTTGTTAGTACTCTTGAAAAACATCGCCTGATTGGTATGACAGAATCTACTGCATTCAGCGGTATTATGCACGCGCCAGGAAAAGGGCCCATTTATGCTGATGAGATTGAGATGTCATTAAAACATGCTGTTAAAAAAGCTGGCTTTCGTATTAAAAAATATCAGAAAATGAAGTGGGGCTATGGTGGTGTTGGTGGTGCCTTTATAACTGTTGATGGTGGTGAAGTTTTGCCCTTTCATGTAAAAAAAGATCGCAGGGTTAGTTATGATGCTAGCGCTAAAACTTGGATAATTGGTTTTTTACACAAATCGAACGGATTAATAGCAGCACTAAAAAGAATTAAAAAGATAGAAGGGTATGGGCAAGATGTAATACAAAAGAAAGAAGATTTGCAAAAAGAAGTTTCGTCACCATTGGTTGACAAATTAAATCATGCAATTAATGATGTTGAAGCATTGTTATCTGCAACAAAATCCGATGAGGCTAATGATGCTTTTCAAAGCCTAAGATCCTCAAAAAATGCGCTTAAAGCATCATATAAACTTTTAAAAAAGGTTAAATAACATGAAAATTAAAAAATCATTATTAAGAAAAATTATTAAAGAAATAGCATTGAAAGCATCACGTGAAAACTTGAATGAAGGTGGCATAGAGCAACTTAAAATGCCAAGTGATGTTAGCTATTATGAAAGAGATTGGCAAGCAGCTTTTAAAACATGGTCTAGCCGTTATTATATGGATTTTGGCCCAAGAGAATCTGATATGTATGATTGGAATGATAGAAGTCATTATGAAAGTGTTAAGAAAGAATTTAATGCACATATGTCTAAAGTGGCTGCAAAGCTTAATGCTGCCTCTAAAGGATTAGAAAGCGCAGATCAAGTTTGGAATAAAATACTTACTAAATATCGTAAAAAAGATAGAGGATAAGACAATGATTATAAACAAAAATAAATCAAATTTGGCACCAGAGAAAGGATCTTTTAGAAAGATTCAAGAAAATTACTTAAAAGAGACCTTCACTTGGGAAAATAGACAGTCTGGTGAAAGACTGCCGACACTAGAAGATTATCAGAAGTTAAAAGAAGGCACTGATATTGATACTGCGTATAATGAATTACATGATGCTTTGGTTAATGTCAAGAAGGCACTCAAGCAAAATGGCGACAATAATGCATTCCGTTCTTTTCTAAAGTGGTGGGATCAATTAGACAGATTTTACCCAAAAAAGAAATAATAAAAAGCCTTTACTTTAACGCTAAAAAGAATTAGATTAGGAATTATAAAAATGATTAAGTTAAAAGATTTATTAAAAGAAAGAAAAGAAATAGACGGCTCGTATTTGATGAGACAACTTAAGGATCTGGCACATGATGTTAAGCGAGATGAGCCGAAACTCGCCAAAGGACTAATGTATTTGCATAGTAGGATAAATCAATCATATCGTGATGATGACTTAAGTCTTGATGATGTACTAGAATTGTTCAAAGATCCACGAGGCAGAAAATATGCAAAAGATGTTCCAGACTGGATGATTGAAGACTTATTTTAAAGGAAGATATAATGCGATTAAAAGAATTTTACCAAGGGATGTACGGAAAGCTTAATGAGGTTGATGATGATCAGATGATTAAGTACAAGGATGGTGATGGTGGATCTTCTGAGATGCCGGCTAGCTCTGCTAAGAAGATGGCTAAAGATCATCCTGCTAAAGTTGAGTACGATAAGCTTGCTGGAAGTGATGACGGTGCAGCGAAGAAAGGCGTCAATATTTTTGACGAACCAAGTGATGATGAACCAAAAGTACCAGCTCCAGATAGTAGGAGTGATACGGGTAAACCTCGTGTAAGTGCCAATCCACATGACGATAACTTTGGTCAGGAAGTTGATGATGATATAGTAATTGGAAAAAATGACTCAAACCGTGTTGTTACTGTCAGGCAGGCTTTGGATGATACTTCTGATAATTCAACTATGAAATTCCTAAAAAAGAAGGCTCAAAGTTTAATAGATACAGGCGATTTTGAAGGACTTGGTGTTGATCCGTCTTCAGCAGGCGGAAGTGATTATGATAAAGCATTAAAAGCAGCAGATGATAACCCATCAAAGAAAGCTCTAAAAATGCTTGATGACATGGATATTGATTACGAAGAAACGGAAGATGAGGACGGTAATGAGAAATACGAACTTGAAGATGGAAGATCATTAACATTTACTGATGCAGGCGTTGCGGTTGATGACGATGATAACGAAGAAATTGATCAGTGGCCATATCCGCCTGAAAATTGGGGTTATGAAACTGTTAAAGATGAGGACGGACGTGATCTTCCAGTTGTGCCTCATGATCAATGGAAAGAAGAATCTCAAGCTTATTTAGGCAAAGAATTTCCAGAGGAGAGTTTTGTTGGTAAAAGAGGCGTTACAGCTGAAGGATCATTTCGAAAGATTCAGGAGCAGTGGATAAAAAACAATATTTTACAAGAGGAAGACAATGATTAAATTAAAAAACTTATTAAAAGAATCGTTCACTTGGGAAAATAGAAAGTCAGGCGAAAGACTTCCGACCCTGGCGGATTATAAGAAGTTGAAAGAAGACAAACTAAACGAAGATGATTATGCAACTCAATATGTTGATATGGTAGATGATATTACAAAAGAGGTTACTAGAAAATCATCAAAGATTGTTAAGCTACTAAATAAACAAGATAAGATAACTGGTACAAAGAATGCTAAAGCTTACAATCAAGCAGTCGATAAACATTTTAGAAATTTCATAGCAGAAATAATGAAAATTACAGCTAATGTCGAAGATTAATAGCGATGAAATTAAACGAATATAGCAACAAACTTAATGCTAGCAAATTGTGGGCTGTAGTACTACAAGGCTGCAGCTTAAAAAAAGGAAAGCATAATGCATAAATTAAAAAAACTTTTAAAAGAGGGCAGATTAAGCTCCCAACAAAAAAAGGCAATATTGATTGCAGTACAAATGAGTGGAAATATGACAGGTGCTGTTAAGAAAATTGAAAAGATTAAGAAAGATTTGTCTAAAGATAAAAAAGTGGCTGCAGCTCTTCGATTGATGAATGAGGCTGTAAATGAAGAAAGCCCGGATCGCGATCTATTTAGGTCCCTAAACCATATCAACAATGATATTTTTAGAATAATGAATAAGTATCAGGGAAAAGCAGACTTAGATGCCGGCTTTCGTAGCTGGATGTTAGGCTTACATGCAAAACTTAAAAAAGCAGGAATAAAATTATGATTAAATTAAAAGATATACTTCATGAGGCTGATGAAAATTCAGTAGCCCAAGCTGATGCTCAGTCTGCTGACAAACTTAAAAAGCCATTAACAAAAGCCATTGCAGATATTGCAAGGTCGATGGATAATATTAATAAAACGATGTCAGGCTTTAATGCTCCAGGTTTAAAACATGCTTTTACAGATGCGCTTAAAGCTGCCTTGAAACGTCAAGGTAAGTTTGATGAGCGCGCAGCATACAGTCGTTTAAACGATTATTTTAAAGATAGATAATGACTAAAACTAAGTCAGTTGTTAAAAGGCTGCGTGAGATGGATGATGATGAGAGAGCTTATGTGCTATTACAAATATATGGAAGCAATATGGTTACAAATTTTAAACGACTACTTCAAGGTATAAAAAATCAGAAACCTGGGGTAATTAAAAAAGCATATAAAGATTTTAACGGCATACTAGGTGCCATTGAAAAGAAAATGAAGGAGATAATATAATGAAAAACATACTTAAAGTACTACTTTCTGCTTTTATATTTTTTGCAGCTACCCCTACAGCACAAGCTAACGATAGCATGGCTGGAGCTGGTATGGAAGAAATAAAGAAAAAGAAAAAGAAAGGAAAGAAGATCAAGAAAAAAGGCAAAAAGAAGAAAAAAGGTTTCTTTAGCAAATTTAAAGGTGCTAAGTAACATGGACTTCTTTAAAAAACACCTCGATAAAATTTGGGGAATTGGAATTGGATTTGTAGTTGGATTCTTAGTAGCTGGCTGGGCATCGTCCGCTGGTGTATTAACTGGATTCTAATCATGAATAGCCCAATTGCAAAATTCGTAAATTGGCAACTTTCAAGTGGTCAACTTGACCATTGGACGTCCTATCACATAGCAGCTGGTCTGTTTATTGCCAAGGTAGCCCAATGGTTAGGTTGTTCCGATTTATGGGCAGTCTTATGGGTGGTCATAATTGGAGTTGCATGGGAAATATTTGAGTACTTTGTAGAAGGTACAGAAGAAGTTTATGGTACTAAAAAAAAGTGGGCATATAACACCGGTGCAGATCTACTAGTAGAGATAGGAGCAGCGTGGTGGATGGTAGCCTAAAGCCATACAGACATTATAGAGAATATACTGAAGATGAAATAAACTCTGAACAGGATGAATATTTTGATAATCCTGTAACTAGTAAGGCGTTACCGGGTTTGTTTGGCGATCGCGAAGATGTAAAGTACTGGATTCAAGATTCAAAATTAGAATTACTTGACACAAAAGAGTTACAATCATTAAATAATTCAGATATTGGGAATATACTAACAGAGCCTACTCAGAAGGCTCGCATGCTTCGAACCTTAAGGTTGATGCGTGAGTATGATAAGAACTATAGGCGTTTATTCTACGCATTTTCTAAGTTTGTAAAATTACCTCCGCCAATAGTGATTAGAGATAAAAATAATGACTTGTGGTTAATGGCAGGAAATTCTAGGTTAATGATGGCTGCAGCATTTGGTTATAATATGCCCGTTAAGATTATTAAATACAGCCGGGAAATAGTGAAAGAAGGTAAATTGAAAAAAGATCAATTATTAAAAGTTGCAATGCAATTAGGCTTAGCTTACGGTATTAGATCAAAATTAAGATTTAAGTCTGGGACAGGGAATAAAGCTGATTATGATTGGGAGTCTGATATTATACATTTAGATCCTAATCCGAAAAATATGTTAGATTTTATTGAAACTGTATTACATGAAATAGATCATGCAAAAATGCGTTATAAAGTAGGCGCATCAAAATATGAGTGGTATTATACAGTTGCAGGCCAGAAGCAAGTTGAACTAGGTAGAGATTTTTATTGGGATAATCCATTTGAGAAGCGTGCAGAGAAATTTGCAAAAAAACATGCTAGAAAATGGTTAAATAAACTGAATTTTCAATAGTTTACTTTATATATATTAATGAACATGTTTAAAGGTTTTAGTTTTGACCAATATAGGACTTATACACTTAGATGAGTGCGTCCAATTTGTCTTATTTGTTGTGAATCAAATGCTAATAACTACTATAACTACTACTATAGTTAATAGCTATTAAGATAAACTAAATCTTAAATACTTTAACTAAAACTTTTTAAACAACTTAAACTTAAGGTTATTAAAATGAGACCCAGAAGCGCAAAGGCAAAAGGGAAACGACTCCAAAATACAGTTACAAAGCTCCTACAAGAAAAGTATTCTTCAGTTTTAGAAAATGGAGATTTTAAATCAACAACAATGGGTGAGCATGGAATGGATGTTCAATTATCTCCTTCAGCTAGAAAAAGTTTTCCATTTGCAGTAGAGTGCAAAAATCAAGAAGCATTAAACATCTGGAAGAGCTTAGAACAAGCTGAAACTAATTGTGAAGGACTGACACCACTGTTGATATTCAAAAGAAATAAATCAAAAATCTATGCTACTCTAGAGATTACAGATTTTTTAGACTTATTAGATGGAAATAAAAAATAGATTACTAGGCTTACTTAACACTGTTATAGGCACAACCGGTTCCGGTGGAAGAGATGATGAGCTGTTATATCACTGTCCTTTCTGTAAGCACCATAAGAAAAAGCTACAAATTAATATCAAAACACAGTACTGGCATTGTTGGGTATGTGATGCCAAGGGCAGAGTAGTATGGTCATTATTTAAAAAATTAAATGCATCAAAGTCTGCTGTTAGTGAATTAAATACAATCTATCAGAATACAAAGTATTTTAAAAAAGAAAAAAATAATTTTATTGTTACATTGCCTGAAGAGTTTGAATCTCTATCTGAAGAGAAAGGCGGTATTACTTACATGCATGCAATAAAATATTTGTATGAAAGAGGTATTACTGATGATGATATTATAAAGTATAATATTGGATACTGTACACAAGGCGAGTATAGGGACAGAATTATTATCCCATCATACGATGCCAACAGAGTTTTAAACTATTTTCTTGCCAGATCATTTTATAATTCAAAATTAAAATATAAAAATCCTCCAGCAGTAAAGAATACAGTTATATTTGATCTTTATATTAACTGGAATATGCCTATTATACTATGTGAGGGCGTATTTGATGCAATGGCAATTAAAAGAAATGCAATTCCTTTATTAGGAAAAACAGTGCAAGATGTGCTGTTAAGAAAACTAATTAATAAAAAGACGTCTGATGTTACAGTGATATTAGACTCAGATGCAAATGACACAATGATGACAGTATGCGAAAAATTAATGAAGCATAATATTAAAGTTTCGCAAGTAGTGCTAGATGATGGAGACCCATCAGACATAGGATACAAAAAAATGTTAGATCTTATGCTAACTAAGCGCAATATAAATGAGTACGATCTAATAAGGCAGAGAATAATATGAAAATAAAAACAACGTTTAATACAGTTAAAAAAATATATCATATTAGTGATATACAAATTAGAAATTTAAAACGTCATAAAGAATATGAACAAGTATTTGAAAATTTATATAAGTTCATAGCAAAAGATACAGAAAATGCTGTCATATATATAGGCGGCGATATTGCTCACAGTAAAACAGATATGTCGCCAGAGCTGGTAGATCAGCTTTCTAGACTATTTAAGAATCTATCCAACCTTGCACCCACTCTTCTTATTGCGGGCAACCACGATTGTAATTTAAACAATCGATCTAGGCTAGACGTACTTCAGCCAATTGTTGAAAACATTAAAAATAAAAACTTGCATTATCTAAATAAGACAGGAACATATTATATTGGTGATGTAGGCTTTGCTGTTTTAGAAGTTAGAGATGATGAAGCAAATTTACCTGATCCAAAAACAATTAATTCAGATACAAAAGTTTTATTCTTTCACGGGACAGTTGATAAATCACAAACTGATTTAGGCTATAACCTTCCAAGCGCAGTGAAGCTAAAAGATTTTGATGGGTATGATATGATCATGTTAGGTGATATTCATAAGATGCAAACAATGCAAGAATACAAACCTGGAAAAATAACAAAACCCATCGTTAGGTATTGTGGCTCATTAGTACAGCAAAATCATGGCGAAACAGTAAAGGGCCATGGTGTATCAGTTTGGGATGTTAAAAATAGAACATTTAAACATAAAGAAATTGAAAATGAATATGGGTACTATACATTAGATATTAAAAATGGCTTGGTTCCAAAAGTAGATGATCTTCCTAAAAAAGCCAGACTAAGAATAAGGGTTAAAAATACAACGCCAACAGATCTTAAAAAAGCATTGACAATAATAAGACATAGACATAATTTAAAAGAAGTCTCAATCATAAGAGATGATAATTACAGAGTTGAAACAGGTAATTCATCAATAGTAGATTTTGGAGACGTCACAGATGTAGATGTTCAAAATGGCTTAATCGAAGAATTTATAAAAGCTAACACAATAGCATCAGATGAAATTATTGAAAAAGTAAAAAAGATTAATACTGAGTTAAGTGGGCAAATAGTTGCTGATGATGTCTCTAGAGGTATTAGCTGGAAGCCGAAAAAATTTACATTTAGTAATATGTTTAGCTATGGAGAAGATAACGTAGTCGATTTTGAAAGATGTAATGGCATCGTCGGATTATTTAGTCCAAATGCAAGTGGCAAGTCTAGTATACTAGATGCTCTAACATTTTGTTTATTTGATAAATCAACACGTGCATGGAAGGCTGAAAATATTATGAATCATGCAAAATCAAACTTTAGTTGTAAATTAGAATTTGATGTTGGAAATGATTCATATGCTGTAGAAAGAAAAGCAAAAGTACTAAAACATGGAACAACTAGGGTTGATGTTAGTTTTTATCGCATAGAAGAGGACGGATCAGAATTTTCATTAAATGGTGATCAAAGAAATTCAACAAATAAGAGCATAAGAAAACTTTTGGGATCATATGATGATTTTATAATGACCAGCTTTTCAGCACAAAATAACGCATCAGTTTTTTTAGAGCAGAATCAAACTGAGAAAAAAGAGATATTGGGAAAATTTTTAGGTCTATCTGTATTTGATCAGTTATATAAGCTAGCAAAAGAAGAGTCAAGCGGTCTACACTCAATGTTAAAAAATTTTTTAGATGTTGATTATGACCAACAAATTAATGATATTGAAGACGAAGTAGGCCAGGCTGCAACTGTCATAGAAAGACTTGAAATATCTCTTACAAAAAAAGAAAAAGAAAGAGATAAATTTAAAAATAAAGTTTTAGATTTAACTACAACACTAAGACTAGTTGATCCAACTATTAAAGCTCCTGCCGTCCTTGAGGAAGAATTAAAAAATCAGGACATATCAATAGAACAATTAAATGAAAGATTAGCAAAATTCAAAAAAGATATAGAAGAGGCGAAGAATAATAAAGCTTTGTTAACCAACAGACTGGATTCAGAAAAGTATAAGGATATAGAGCTGCGAATAAGTGAGTATAATTTACTTGTTAAGAATAAGAATAATGTTAAAAATGAAGTTGATGCATTAAAGGTAGAAGTAAAAAATAAACTAGACAAAATTAAAAAACTTGGTGACTTAAAGTACGATGATAATTGTGAGTATTGTATGGATAATATTTTTGTTAAAGATGCAATAAAGATAAAAGAAGGATTAGAGGCAGATAAAAGCCAAGCAGCTGAGGTGGTGACGCAGCTAAGGACACTAGAAAACAAATTACAAATACAGTCAGATGTTCCAGCATCATACACAGAATTTACTAGTTTAAAAGATCAATTATTAATTGAAAATAGATCGTATAATGACGGCGTAACAAAAATTGATGATATAGGCTCATCAAGTATCTCTATGGAGACATTAAAACAATCAATAAAAGACCAAATAAAAAGAAGTAAGTCATACCAGAAAGATATATCGTTCAATAACAGAATACAAATAAAAATTGAAGAAAACAAAAAATCTGAGTCCATGGCTGATATAGAAATAAAAGCAGTCAATGGTGATGTTAATCAATATATTGGAAAGAAGTCTGCTCTAGAGGCAAAAAAATCTGAAATTATGGCTGTTATAGATAAAGTAAAAGATTTAGAAGCAAAATATGAGGCATACAAATATTATTTAATTGCCCTGGATAAAAATGGTGTTGGTTACTCATTAATGTCAAAAGTGTTAACAAATGTTGAGTCAGAAGTTAATAATATTTTATCACAAATAGTAGAGTTTCAAATTATATTTGATATGGACGGAAAAAATATTAATAACTATATTGCTTATGATGATGATAAGTCATGGCCGCTAGAAATGGCATCCGGAATGGAAAAATTTATATCAACTTTGGCAATCCGTGTAGCACTTACAAATATTTCAAATTTACCAAGACCTAATTTTATAGCCATTGATGAAGGTTGGGGATCATTAGATAGTGATAATATCAATTCAGTATATCAGCTATTTCAATATCTTAAGTCTGTATACCAATTTTCACTTATTATCTCACACATAGACACAATGCGAGACTTTACAGATATGCTCTTAGAGATAAAAGATGATAATGGCTATAGTAAGATTAATTTTTAACCTCACTTTTTAGGGTGTTCATCTTCGTAACACTCTCAGTTTTATTCTTATGATCTAGCATCATCTTGTTTAGGAAAGAACTAAAACTTCTATATTCGCTAATCGCGTTCTTTTTAATCCAGTCTGACAAATCAATATCTAGATAGACACACATACGTGTTCTTTTTATGTTATTCATGTGTTTGCTCCTTGCATATAATAAGTATATAAAACTTATATAACTCCTATTAATTTTTAGTTTTCAAATAATTATTAACAAATAGAGAACCAACTGTGCCAGTAAAGAAAAAAACCACAAAATTTCAAAATTTAAATGCTATAGATACATTTATTCAAGAATCTGGAATAATATCTGAATATTTTAATATATCTGCTTTTCCTGATGAAGTGTCTACTGGGAGGTCATCATTTCTCCTATTAGGCTCTCAATACTTAAGAGATAATGTTTCAATAAAAATAGAAATCTTAGATAATCAAGGAAAGCCTGTTTATATAGAGCCAATATTCTCATATGAAGAAGGAAACGGTATCAGAGTATCAGTAGAAGTATATCAAGATGTCTCCGAAGGTGCTGCTACTTTGACTGTACTAGGTGAAATAGATCCTAATAAAGTTGATTTTGAAATACCTGATGAATTTATAGGCGTCTATAATATCAAATATTCACGACCATTTCTTATTAACAAAGATATTCCAAATACCCGGCCAATAAGATTTTTCAAAAGACCTAGAATATCTGTAAAAGAAGTTTTTAGACCAAAATTAACTATTTCTGAAGAGACGTCTGGATCACTAACACAGACAGCCGGAACAGTAAAGGGCATACCTGTTTCAAATACTGAAGGCAGATCATTTATAATGGATGCTGCAACGTATGGAGAGGTATTAAGCTATACAGACCAAAATTATGGCTCATCACCAATTGGAAATCTAACATCAGAAATAGGCCAAAAATATACTTTTCAAATTTCAAATGCAATATTTTCTTCCTCAATGCAAGGTGGAACGTTAACAGTAACTAGTCCCAACGCTAACCCATCCTTCCCAACAGAAAGTTATCACGCAACAGTGGCATACTCTGCATCAATAGTTGAAGTTCTAAATAAGAATATTATATCAGTACAAAAACCTTTCGGCTTGTTTAATTCTTCAAGTGGGCAATATGAAATATCAGCAACTGATGATAGCACATACTCAATAGACTATCCAGAATTCAGAACTTTTACTACTAGTAGCATAGATTTTAAGTCATTTGCAGAAGTAACAATTCATACAATGAAAACTTTTTCTGGAGATGTGCACAGACTAGCAATTTATTCTAAAAACAATGGCCCGTATGGAAACTGGGTAAAAATTGCTGATACACCAATAGACTCACCAGAACTATTAATAAATCCAAATAGTACCACCGGGACAGATCGATTAGGCTTTTTTAGAGCAGATTCAATTGTCACAAGTTATTATGATGTCACAGGTGGAACTGGCGGCATCGGCAGCACTATATCAATACAAACAGCATCAGACCCTGAATATATGGCCAACTCAGTATATGTTTCTGGTTCTGGTGTAGATATGCTAGCAAACTCAGACACTACTTGGACAAAAGTTCAATTAAAATCTCAATATTCTGCTAGCTTTGTCGCTGGAAATGAATATATCATAAGCGGAAAATTAATTGCAGATAATTTAAAAGGTGATCAAGCAAAAATTAAAGCTGTATTCCACCTGTCAGGCTCTGCATTCAATATGTCAAATAATTTTTCACAGTTTAACTATGGGAAACCGCTTGGAAAAGTAGAATATGAAGATGCGAAAGATAAGGTTATGGGTATTGCTAACCCAAGTTTTAGTAAAACATTTACACCTGATCGTTCCGGAACAGGTGTATTACAAGTAAGATTTACAGGCGGCCACTGGCATATTGCAGATTTATCAATAAGACCAGCTGCAGAAACAAATTTTTCTCCGGAGATTGTTAAACTAATTGCGCCAATACCAACATTAGCAGAAAGACCAGATAATATAGATTTTGCTATTGAATTTTATGATGTAAATAATAATAAAGCACAGACTGTTATAACGACAATGGCAGAATCACCGGCTGGTATTGTATTTCAAGGAGAAAATTTAGTAATAGCAGGAAATGATAATACTATTGCAGGATCACTTTTTATTGGAGGTGATACAACCGGAAGTGGTATACAGATGGGCGGTGTGTCATCAACATTACCAGAGACTGGCGGCTCAGGCGCAGAAGGCTCAGGATTTATAAGATCAGTTCAGTATACAGGCTTCACCAGTGCATCAGCTGACAATGCAAATACTGGATGGATGATTTATAGCGGATCTGTCTTACCAGATTCAGGTGATAACTACGCCGGCGTTGGGCTAGAATTAGTAGGCGAATCAGGTAGCTTTAGATTTAGTACAAAACCTTCAAGATTTGAGGTTGTTGCTGATTCTTTTTATGTTGGTAGCTCAAATACACAATTTATATCTGGCTCAGGCGGCATAATCGAAATAAGTTCATCTGCATTTCATTTATCATCTAGCGGTGATGTTACAATCTCCGGCTCTATTACAGCTACTGAGGGCAATATCGGCAATTGGCAAATTATAGATGGAAAATTAAGCGGTAGTAATGCAACATTAGACGCCGTTGGATCAGCATTGTATAAATCAAATGCAGGACCTGATTCAAACCCATTAGACGGATTTTATCTAGATTTCACTCCTGGAGGCTATTATGTGAGATTTGGTACCGACTTTGCAGTATCCTCTTCGGGACAATTAATAGCAAGCGGCGCAAAAATTGAAGGTGTGCTAACATCCTCAGCTGGATTAATTGCAAATTGGAATATTAGCCCCGGATCGCTATCAGCAGCGGCGGGTGGAAAATATACAGGAATGTCATCAGCTGGTGATACTAGATTTTTTGCTGGCGCATCTTCTTTAACTGCTACAGGAAGTGCACCATTTAATGTTAAGGCAACAGGGCAATTAACTGCGTCTAATTATAGATTTGAAGGTGATGGGGTTATTACAGGTTCAGTGGTAATTGGAAGTAGTGCAATAATATTAGGAACATTGTCTGCCGGCAGCATAGCAACTCCGGCTTCTGGTCCCCCGTTTAAGTCTGAAATTAATTCTGCGGGATATGCAAGATTTGTATCTGCATCAATTGGAAGTTTTCATGTAGATGATAATGCATTACGGGGTGCTGGATTTTTTATGAGTGGGTCTGCAACTGGAAATGAATTCTTCATATCGTCATCCAATTTTAATATAAAAGCTTCAGGCGATATTACAGCATCTGCTGCAAATATTACAGGTGATATAACTGCTAATAAAATTATAGCAAATACAGCTGGTACTATAGCTGGCTTTAATATAGACTCTGCTGCAATATCATCATCTAATTCAAAATTAATATTAAGAAGTACTGGTGAAATAACAGCATCTTCAGCTTTAATCCAGGGTGCATCTAAAATTGCTGGATTTTCAGTTTCATCAACACAAATAAATGATGCATCTTCAAATTTAATATTAAAATCGTCCGGACAAATAACAGCTTCAGCTGCAAAGATAACAGGTGCGATAACAGCAACAACAATAACGGCAAATACTGCTGGAACAATTGCTAATTTTGAGATAGATACTTCTGAAATAAAATCATCTAATAATAATTTAAGACTGAAACAAACAGGACAAATTACTGCATCAGCCGCATTGATATCTGGCTCTGCAGTTGAAATAGCAGCACCATCATTTATATTAGACACAGATAATTTTGATATTGATTCATCTGTTGGGACATTAAAGCTAGGAACAAATCCAACGCTAACGTCAGGAAATGGAATATTCTTCTCATCTTCAGGCGAGTTTAGATTAGGTGATACTGATGGAAATATTAATTTTATTAATGATGCTTTTACAATTACTGGTAGTGATTTAAATGTTAATGTAACAACACTTAATATTGACGCTACCGGCTTTGAATTATCTAGCACTCAAGCATCTATGTCACTTGGCACTAGTAACCAAATTAATTTAGATGCTAACGGTGGCACTGGAGGCGTACCAATATTTAAACTTGCTGGTGGTGAAATTTCTGCATCAAATTTCTTTGTATCAACTGCGGGAGATTTAACTGCTTCAGCTGCAAAGGTAACAGGGGACATTACTGCAAATACTATTACAGCAAATTCAAAAGGAACAATAGCGGGATTTAATATAGATTCAGGAGCAATTTCATCATCAAATAGTAATTTAATACTTAGAAGTTCAGGTCAAATTACCGCATCCTCTGCAAATATAACAGGCGACATCACAGCAAATACTATTACAGCAAATTCCGCCGGAACAATTGCAAATTTTGATATAAACTCTGCAGAAATTAAGTCATCTAATGATGCACTAAGGCTAAAATCTTCCGGACAAATTACTGCTTCAGCTGCACATCTTAGCGGATCAGATGTCAATATTGATGTATCAACATTTGTTTTAAATTCTGATAATTTTGATGTAACTGCAACAGGTGAAATTACTGGATCAAAGGTATTATTTAGTGGTGGTACAATCGGTGGGTTTGAAATAGCATCAACACAAATAAACTCTAGTAATGACAATTTAATATTAAAATCAAGTGGGCATATTACAGGCTCACAAGTTTCGCTTACTGGCGGAAAAATTGCAGGATTTACAATAAGCGGCAATACTCTTACAGCAACAAATTTTACGCTAGATGCATCTAATAAATCTCTCTCACTTGGTTCATCAAATACAATATTCATAGCAGACGCTGATACTGGTGTTCAATTAGGACATGCGACGTTTGCAACAGCACCATTCAGCGTGACACCAGCAGGCCTCATGAAGGCAACTTCCGGAACAATAGGCGGTTGGACACTTGGTGACAACTTTATTTCAGGATCAAATCTTATATTAAGAAATGATGGAGATATAGAGACAGCAAACTTTGTATCAGGTCTTTCAGGCTGGAGAATATCAGCAATTGATAATGGAACAGCAGAATTCCAAAATATTACAATTAGGGGCACACTATCTACAGCAGTGTTTGAGAAAGAAAGTGTAAATGCTGTAGGCGGGCAATTATACATTGCAAACTCGACAGTCCTAACAGGCTCTGCAATAGCTGCAAACGGATTACACACTGCAGCACAAACAACAATGTCAGTTGTAAATGTTACAGGATTCGTAGCAGATGAAATATTATCACTAAAGAAAATCCACTCAACAGGCTTTAACACAGAATACATAAAAGTTACATCTGCTTCTAGATCAGATGGCAGTAGTGACATTGATTTTTCTGGTTACTTGTATGTTTCTAGAGCACTCGGCACCGGAACATCAGGAGATTCTGGCTCATTAGGCGACACCCCCGGCGCAGCACAATCATATTCTGGATCTCAAGTAATAGTATCAACTGGAAAGCTTGGTACTGGATTTATGCGACTAAACGCAAATCCAAATGATCAAACAACGCCATACATGGATATTGTTGAGAGAACAGGAAGCGGCATTTATGATGTTGCTCTTAAGACAAGATTAGGTGACTTAAGCGGATTAAGTCAAACATTACTCCACGGGACTAGTCCAAATAACGCCGGATTTGGACTTTATGCAGAAAATGTTTTCTTACAAGGCAAGATTGTTGCGACTTCTGGCTCTATTGGTAATATCCAGATGGGTGATAATAAGCTCTTTACAGGGGCAGGAATTCACGATAATTCAAACACAGGATTTTATCTAGATTCAGGTAGTAAGTTTAGTCTTGGTGACAAATTATCGTGGGACGGAAGCAATTTATCAATTGAAGGCTCAATAACAATTACAGGTGGTTCCGGATTTGCAACACCTGCATCTGTTGATGCAGCAGCAACAAACTCTGTATTAAGTGCATCAGCTCATGCATCAACATCATCAAGTGCTGCATCTGCTTCAGTTGCATCAGGTGTATCTGCAGCTTCAGCTTCATCAGCAACAAATATAGCAACAGCACAATCTACAGCCGGCTCTGCAATAACAAATGCATCAACAGCTCAAGCTGCTATAGACACAATGGAAACACAAGTTGTACTTGACTCCAGCGGTATGGGATTATGGAATGCTGCAGCTGCTATAAAGTTAGCACAATTTGGCACAACAACATATCTGTATGATGGCACAGGACACACAACATCAAATCAAAAATTAAAGATCAATACAACAGGCGTACAGGTTTTTGCAAACCACACGTCTTCATATGCCTACCTATACGCTGGAGGAGTTCAAATAGTATCAGCATCAGTAGAAAGAGCTGCTTTTGGATCTACAACAACAATTGGCAATACAGCTGTAGAGCATATAGAACTTACCGACACTTCATTGAAGTTAAAAGATGGTGGAACTACAAGAATTACAATGGATTCTAGCGGAATAACAATGGGAAGCCATCTTTCTATTGACTCTTCCGGAAATGCCTCGTTTTCTGGCGCATTGACAATTGGAGCTTTAGGACAAGTTGCAGATATTGCATCAACTTCATCAAGTGCTGCTCAGACAGCAGCAGAAGCAACAGCAGCAGGATATGCAACTGATGCAGCTACTTCGGCAAGCGCAGCTCAGACAGCAGCAGAAGCAACAGCAGCAGGATATGCAACTGATGCAGCAACTTCGGCAAGTGCAGCTCAAACGGCAGCAGAGGCAACAGCTGCAGGATATGCAACTGATGCTGCAACTTCGGCAAGTAATGCACAAAGTACTGCTAACACAGGTGTTGCGAATGCAGCTACTGCTCAAACACAAGCAAATACTGCAACAACTAATGCAGCTACTGCTCAAACACAAGCTAACACGGCAACAACTAATGCGGCCACTGCTCAAACACAAGCAAATACAGCAACAACTAATGCAGCTACTGCAATATCAAATGCATCAACAGCCCAAGCTGCTATTGACACAATGGAAACTCAAGTAGTATTGAATTCGGGTGGTATGCATCTACAAAATGCATCATCTGTTAAAATAGCCTCATACGGAACAACAACATACTTTTATGATGGTGTTGGACATGCAGTTGCCAATCAAAAATTAAAACTAAATGCATCAGGTGTACATGTCTATGCAAATCATACTTCATCATACGCGTATTTGTATAACGGTGGGCTTCAAATAGTATCAGCCTCATCTCAAGCGGCGTTATTTGGGGCTACGACAACAATTGGAAATACGGCTACAGAACATGTAGAAATAACATCTACCGCATTAAAATTAAAAGACGGCGGAACTACACGAATTACAATGGATTCCACTGGAATCTCAATGGGAAATCATTTTAGCGTAGACTCTTCCGGAAACGCCTCATTCTCTGGCGCATTAACAATTGGAGCTTTAGGACAAGTTGCAGATATTGCATCAACTTCATCAAGTGCTGCCCAGACGGCTGCTGAGGCAACTGCTGCAGGATATGCAACTGATGCCGCAACTAGTGCTAGCGCAGCTCAAACGGCTGCTGAGGCAACTGCTGCAGGATATGCAACTGATGCCGCAACTAGTGCTAGCGCAGCTCAAACGGCAGCAGAAGCAACTGCTGCAGGATATGCAACTGATGCTGCAACAAGCGCAAGTAATGCACAAAGTACTGCAAATACAGGTGTTGCAAATGCGGCCACTGCTCAAACACAAGCAAATACAGCAACAACTAATGCAGCTACTGCTCAGACACAAGCTAACACGGCAACAACCAACGCAGCTACTGCAATATCAAATGCATCAACAGCTCAATCTGCTATAGATACAATGGAGACACAAGTAGTATTGAATTCGGGTGGTATGCATCTACAAAATGCATCATCTGTTAAAATAGCATCATACGGAACAACAACATATTTTTATGACGGTGTCGGCCACGCAGTATCAAATCAGAAGATGAAACTAAATGCATCAGGTGTGCATGTTTATGCTAATCACACTTCATCGTATGCTTACTTATATAGCGGCGGAATTCAAATCGTTTCAGCTTCGGTGCAGAGGGCGCTTTTTGGATCAACAGTTACAATTGGCAATACATCAAATGAGCATGTAGAAATAACAGATACTTCACTGAAATTAAAAGATGGCGGCACAACGCGTGTTACAATGGATTCCACTGGAATCTCAATGGGAAGTCACTTTAGTGTTGATTCAAGTGGCAATGCCTCATTCTCTGGCGCATTAACAATTGGAGCTTTAGGACAAGTTGCAGATATTGCATCAACTTCATCAAGTGCAGCTCAAACGGCAGCAGAAGCAACTGCTGCAGGATATGCAACTGATGCAGCCACATCGGCAAGTGCAGCTCAAACAGCTGCTGCAGGATATGCAGCTGATGCTGCAACTAGTGCAAGTGCTGCCCAGACGGCTGCTGAGGCAACTGCTGCAGGATATGCAACTGATGCTGCAACTTCGGCAAGTAATGCACAAAGTACTGCAAATACAGGCGTTACAAATGCGGCCACTGCTCAAACACAAGCTAATACGGCAACAACTAATGCGGCCACTGCTCAAACACAAGCAAATACAGCAACAACTAATGCGGCAACTGCTCAAACACAAGCAAATACAGCAACAACCAACGCAGCTACTGCAATATCAAATGCATCAACAGCCCAAGCTGCTATAGACACAATGGAAACTCAAGTTGTACTTGACTCTAATGGCATGGGATTATGGAATGCAGCTGCTGCTATAAAATTAGCACAGTACGGAACAACAACATACTTTTATGATGGTACTGGTCATGCAACTGCAAATGAAAAATTAAAAATTAATACAACAGGTGTCCAGGTTTTTGCAAACCATACATCATCGTATGCATATCTCTATGCTGGAGGAGTTCAAATAGTATCAGCATCAGTAGAAAGAGCTGCTTTTGGATCTACAACAACAATTGGAAATACAGCAGCAGAACATATAGAGATAACGGATACATCATTAAAATTAAAAGATGGTGGAACTACAAGAATTACAATGAACTCCAGTGGGCTAACAATGGGAAGTCATCTTTCTATTGACGCTTCCGGAAATGCCTCATTCTCTGGTGCGCTTACAATTGGAGCTTTAGGGCAAGTCGCAGATATTGCGTCAACTTCATCAAGTGCAGCACAGACAGCTGCAGAGGCAACAGCAGCAGGATATGCAACTGATGCAGCCACATCGGCAAGTGCAGCTCAAACAGCAGCAGAAACAACTGCTGCAGGATATGCAACTGATGCAGCTACGTCAGCAAGTAATGCTCAAACAACAGCTAACACAGGTGTTACAAATGCGGCCACTGCTCAAACACAAGCAAATACAGCAACAACTAATGCGGCAACTGCTCAAACACAAGCTAACACGGCGACAACTAATGCAGCTACTGCTCAAACACAAGCAAATACTGCAACAACTAATGCAGCTACTGCAATATCAAATGCATCAACAGCTCAATCTGCTATTGACACAATGGAGACTCAAGTTGTTCTTAGCAGTGATGGAATGGCATTATGGGGAGTTAGTGGTTCTCCTGGCAGCAGTACTGCAGATATTAAAGTGGCAGAATATGGTACCACTACTACGTTTTGGGATGGTACTGGTCATACAACTGCAAATGAAAAATTAAAATTAAATTCAACAGGTGTCCAGGTCTTTGCAAACCATACATCATCGTATGCATATCTTTATGCAGGTGGGGTTCAAATTGTCTCTGCTTCAGTAGAGAGGGCTGCTTTTGGATCTACAACAACAATCGGAAATACAGCAGTAGAACACATAGAAATAACAGATACTTCACTGAAATTAAAAGACGGCGGAACTACAAGAATTACAATGGATTCCACTGGAATCTCAATGGGAAGTCATCTTTCTATTGATTCTTCCGGAAATGCCTCATTCTCTGGTGCACTTACAATTGGAGCTTTAGGACAAGTTGCAGATGTTGCTTCAACCTCGTCAAGTGCTGCACAGACAGCAGCTGAGGCAACTGCTGCAGGATATGTAACTAACACAGAAATATCAGCCTCTAATTTAGCAGCATCACATGCAAATGCATCTTCAAGCGCAGCTTCGGCTTCAGTGGCAACAGGAGTTACTGCAGCTTCAGCTTCATCAGCTACAAATATTTCAGGTGCTCAATCAACAGCTAACACAGGTGTTGCAAATGCGGCCACTGCTCAAACACAAGCTAATACGGCAACAACTAATGCGGCCACTGCTCAAACACAAGCTAATACAGCAACAACTAATGCGGCCACTGCTCAAACACAAGCAAATACAGCAACAACCAACGCAGCTACTGCAATATCAAATGCGGCATCTGCCCAGACTGATCTTGATGCTATGGAAACTCAAGTTTATCTAGATGGCACTGGGATGGAATTACGTAATGATTCAAGTCAAAAAGTTGCAAAGTTTAGTACAACAACAAATTTTTATGATGGATCAGCTTCAGAAAATATAAAATTACAATTAAATGCTGCAGGTGTAAAATCATTTGGTGCAACTCAGGCTGGTGCGCATGACTCGAACACATATTCTTATATGTACAGCAATGGAATGCAAGTTGTATCAGCATCTTCACAAGTCGCACTATTTGGGGAGGATACTGTAATAGGAAAAGTTGGTTCTAGTTTAGGCAACGTTCAAATAAACTCAGGACAAGTAAGATTAAGAAGTAATACAACAACTAAATTACTGATAGATACAGATGGCTCTATGTCTGCAAGCGGCTGGATGATTGATGCACAAGGTGGCTTTACTGCAAGTAACGCAAGTTTAAGCGGTAAGATTACTGCAACTGCCGGCTCAATGGGTGGGTTCTTTCTTACCAATGGCGCAATGGGATCAACTGCAGGCAACTTTTTAATAAGCGGATCAACGGGTATAATGAAGCTTGGTGGCGGTTTTGGCGGACTGCCAGATTCAATAATAACACTTAATGCAGCATCAGTAGGAGCATACGCATATAGAATTTCTGTAGGCGCTGCAACAGAAAAGAATGCACCATTTAGAGTCAGTGGCTCAGGTGAGCTGTATGCAGCAGGAGCTACAATTACAGGAGACTCCATTATTAGCGGAAGTGATGTTCAAATATTGACTCCTAACTTTTTTATGGGTGGCTCCGGACAATACATAAGCGGTTCATCTTCCAAGCTAGCAATCAGTTCAAGTAACTTTCATCTTTCAAGTAGTGGTGATGTATGGGCATCCAATATGACGCTAGATGGGGACATCGAATTCACAGACGGTAGTACCTTAACAGCCAAAGTAGGAGAAGTATCACTACAGGGTGCTAATGCAGTTGGAATAGATGCAGGAAGAGGCTATCCAAGCCCTATTGCTGGAGCTGTTGTATTGCGTTCTTCAGTAAATTATGAACAAATAATCATAGAAGGTGGGTCAACAAGATTCGGAGCACCTACAACACAACAAATTTCTATGGGATTGAATTACATAAGTTCTACTAACGGTATTATTCGTTTCGATTATTCAAATACAGGTATGGAACTATTCGTAGCTCATGACTCATCAGGTACTCCAAGCACACACGATCCAACTGATGGTAGTGAGTACATTAGACTACAACCAAATAATAGTGGTTCTGTAACTATATGTGAAGATGGATTAGGAGGAACTGATGGGTATCTAAGTATTGGTACTACTTACAATTCTACAATACAAAATACTTTAGGCTACCCAGTCTATATTGTAGGAAATGCAATGCTAAGTGGAAATATCAACGCTACTGGCGCAGCAATGGTTGGAGACTATTTATATGCATTAGGTGGTGTGCATGTAGGCGGAACATCAGACCCAGGCACAGATAATTTAATAGTCGATGGTACTACACTAGCAACTGGAAAGATAACTTCAACTGCTGGCATAACATTCGGAACCGACACTGCTGCAGCAAATACACTACATGATTATGAAGAGGGTGATTGGACACCTACCGTAAATCAAAGTGGCACAGTCACCACAAGTTATGGATGTCACTATGTAAAAATTGGTAGTTTGGTTACCTGTTGGATGAAACTTTCAAATATACAAGAATCTGGCACTCAAACAGCTGATTTTATAATAACTGGATTGCCATTTACTGTAGAATTTAGTTGCACAGGCGGAAATATGATGGCAAATAATTTTGATTTTGCAGATGATCCTGACAATGTAAACAACCTTACTCTACACGTAACTACTTCTGAAGAAGTGAAAATATATGAAACTAAAGACGGTAGTGCAGCCTGGGACCCGGTTACTTGGGACGATATAACTGATAATGATGATATATATGGACAATTTACATACAGAACAACACAATAATAAGGAGCTAATAAAATGGCTTTAACAAAAGAAATAATAATAGATAAACTAGAAATAGTTGGAGATTATAAAAAAATACAGATACGTGAGGCTACAGTAGTATCTGAAGATGGTACAGAGTTAGCTAGGAGTTTTCATAGGAGAGTAATATCTCCTAGCGGAAGTGATGCAGTAATTTCAGCTAGCCTTGCTACAGAAACTTTGGAAACTAAATCAGTAGCAAATATAGTGTGGACAGATACTGTAAAGGGTAATTATAATGCATTTTTAACAGGCTCATCTACACCATAAACAACAAACACACAATAATCTACAATCAATTTCAGATACAAACAATAGGAGAATAAAATGAAAACAACTTTTGATGAGATAATAGAGGTAGTTCTACATCACGAGGGTGGTTATGTAAATGACCCCACAGACCCGGGTGGAGAGACTAACTATGGAATATCTAAACGAGCATATCCAGATGTTGATATGAAAACCCTCACTAAAGAAGGGGCAAAAGATATTTATAGAAAAGATTATTGGGATAAGAATCGCTGTGGTGATCTTCCTGATGAGCTTAGACACGTATATT
>Ga0209709_10000197_pt1 | contig 59466 bp, 29 predicted proteins | sample ArcticOcean_MG_C_2_FD_187435 | JGI IMG/M metagenome (GOLD analysis project Ga0209709, IMG submission 187435) | Marine microbial communities from western Arctic Ocean - ArcticOcean_MG_CB4_136 (SPAdes) (version 2) | ecosystem: Environmental > Aquatic > Marine > Oceanic | place: Arctic Ocean... | reverse complement strand
ATGCAACACCCAATCGTTTCGACGGCTTCTTGCATCTGTTTTGGCGTGAGGTTACAATTGAAACCAGGTATTGATTCGAGTTTGTCAATCGTACCGCCGGTGTGACCCAATCCTCTTCCTGCTAACATCGGCACTCGTAAGCCACATGCTGCGAGTGCTGGGGCGAGGATCAATGACATCTTGTCACCAACTCCCCCGGTACTGTGTTTGTCAGCCACATTGGTTTGTCCTTGCCATTCCAGTACAGCACCAGAATTCATCATCCCACGCGTAAGTGCTGTTGTTTCATCCACTGAAATTCCATGAGTGTGAACACATCGAAGCCATCTTTCAATCGATTCAACCGGAAATTGTCGTTGAGCAACGCCATCTATGAAGCGTGCCAAATCAGACATGACCATCGATTCATTCTTTTCAATCGAGGCGCATAAGCGTTCAATGAGGTCTTGACTCATTGTCTCACCCCTCGTCTTCTGCAAGACCAATCTCCACCAAACGCTGATGCAGATATTGTCCTGCAGTGATGGACTGGAACAAAGATTTCCCACCAGTGAGTTGAATAAATTCTTCTCGAGGTGTCAAGTCAATGTCATTGCGTGGATGAACGAACATCGGCATTGAAAATCTTCGAACATTAGAATGACTCGGATTCACAACACGATGCGTTGTCGATTTGAACAATCCATTGGTGAGGTTCTGTAGCATATCGCCAGAGTCGACAATGATATGGCTTGCATCACCTTTGACTTGTATCCAACTTCCATCATGGTCCATGACTTCGAGTCCATCGGCTGTTGCCGTGACAAGTAAGGTGATGAAATTGATATCTTCATGGGCAGCTGAACGAACGGCTCCTTGAGGTACTTCTTCACCAAGTGGGGGATAGTGAATGATTCGCATGATGGTATTGCCATCTGCTGCCATTGAACTGAGCCAATTCTTTTCTTTTCCAAGATACAAACTACAGGAATGCAAAAGGCTTTGAGAAAGAGTTTCCATTTGAGTGAACAATCCATCGATGACTGGCTTGAATCCAGGGGCGTCTTGTTCAGGCCAGACATTCGCAACATAGGTTGGCACTTCGCCCGTTGTTGGGTGGCTACGGCCACTTTGCCAAAACTCTTTCAAATCTGGTGCAGGATTGTTTTTGGCATGTTCAATTCCAAAAGCAGTATAGCCACGTTGATGAGCAATTTTGGGTTGAAGATAGGACTTCTTGGTCGCTTCACTGAGTGAGAAAAAGGCATCACCTTGCTGATAGGCTTGTTCAATAGATTCCAATGGGATTCCATGGTTCTTCAATGCAAAGAATCCAATGTCTTTGAGGGAGTCACCTACTGCCTGAATGAAGGCTTGCTGCCGTTGAAGGTCACCACTGGTATACTCAGAAAAATCGACGACAGGGATGCTTCGCATCATTCCACCTTCATCAGTTCATGTTACTTCGCACCTTTGACAGGAGGCGTAGCATTTCGATATAGATCCAAATTATAGTGACGAGGAGTCCAAAGGCTCCCCACCATTCACCAACTTTAGGTGTTCGATTTTGAATTCCAGATTCAATGAAATTGAAATCCAAAATGAGGCACAATGAAGCCACAGTAAGGATGAACAGCGTCACGATAATCCCAATAGGGCCGGATGAATGCAGGAACGGAACTTGAAAAGATCCAGGTATTAACGAAAGGATAAACGAGACCGCATACAGCAACATAATTCCCAATACAAGACTCACGAGTACCTTTTGGAAGAGTGGAGTAGCCTTGATAATTCGTGTGGCATATAATCCATACATGGCTCCAGTAATGCACATTGTTCCGACAGCTGCTTGAAAGACGATTCCCGAATACATTTGTTCAAACATGATGGACATTCCGCCGGCAAATAGACCTTCGAACGCAGCATAGGAGAGCATTAAGGGTACGGGGTTTTTTGGTCGCATGTACACCAATGAAAGAACAAGGATAATTCCGGCTATACCACCGATGGTTGCACCAGCCATGGCGAGATTCATGCTGATGGAGATTGCAGCATAGGCGGTTAATGCTGCAAAAAAGATGGTGGTTCCGAACATGATGCCAATTTTCTGCATTGTTCCTTCATAGGACATTGTCTCATACCCATCGATGTTGTTCCAAAATTGGTTTGAGAGGACAGGGTTACTTGAACGATAGACCATGGCAATCAATCTTTGGACATCGGGGTCCTTTGTCAAACTTGTGATGTTCAAGCATGCTCATTGACCTGTTCTTGATAGTACTCACCCAATTGTTCAATCGACCATCCTTGGTCGAGATACGATTGAATTGTCTCCTCAGGCCACCCTGGGCAATGTGCAAGATCTTCGGGAGACAGTCCCGATGATTTTGGTGGCGCTCCACTTCCATCGAGAACAGGCATATCCCAATTACCAGCATCGACTTTCGTTCCAGCAAGCGCATCGAGGTTCTGACTTTCAAGCGTAATCAAATCCTTGACTTCTTCACCTTCACTTTCGATGTTTCTCAAGATGAGGAAGGCTCCAGCAGCTAAGAGAATGGCACCCAACATGAAGAAGAACATCATGTCGGTTCCGAAACTCGAACTGCTATCTGCACTCGGTGTCGTGTTGCTGTTTCTCTGTTCAGTCGAACAGCCATTACCATCAACTGGGATATTGGCAAGAGTATTTGGACAGAGGTCATCACGATTGATGACCATATCTGCATCATCATCCAACATGCTGTCGTCCACAGTTGTTTGATTCTCTTCAAGAAGAATGCCACCAAGGTCACATCCAAGAACTTCAGATTCATTGACACCATCACCATCGGCATCAGCAAGTGTCAAAGCATCCCTCGGAGATACATCTTCAACTGCAGGGTCCAGAGCAGTTGATTGCGCCCAAGAAACTTCGACTGCATCCGGAATGCAATCGCCATCAGTATCGGCATTGGTTGCATGGCTGCCAAAGATATACTCGATTTTATTCAGCAATCCATCGCCATCAGCATCGTAGTCGCCTTCGAGAATATTTTGAGCGCCAAGTGTACGTGTTGTACGGTTAAGTCCATTTGCCACTTCCCAGTAATCCGGTAGTCCGTCGTTATCAGTGTCCGTTACATTGTCAGTACGAATCCAATCACGGTACCATCCAGCAAGGAAAGGAGCAGTCACTTCTGCGCTTGTGAGAATGAGTCCCATCTCACGGTTACGAGTTGTTGCAGAATCTCCCCAGTTAATCGATGAGATCAGAACATGCTCAGCGTCAACAATGACACCTTTGTTGTGCAGTTTGGATACTTCATCATCCTCACTCATGACAATTGCATTGATGTCATATCCAAGGGTCGTGTTCCATTCTTCATTGAATGTATCAATCACTTCTTGAATATCTTTGTCGAGATAAGCACCGTTCAAAATCAAACGAATACGAATGCCATTTTGAGCAGCATTTTCCAGAGCAGTAACAATTGGATTGTCGCCCCAACCCCAACTCCAATCAACATCAAGATATTGTAAAGACAGCAAAATTTCCTCATCTGCTTGTTCAATCATCCAAACTAATCCATCGATACAGGTGTCTGGGCACGTGATAAGGCGACCAGATACATCGGTTGTAATCGGTTCTGCCGTCGTTCCATTGACAAGAGTTCTGAGTGAATCCATTGACCAATCAGTTGGAGCAGAGCCTGGAATAATTTGAGTGATGTAGGTTCGACTGGAAGACTCATCATAGGTGATCTGAGTCAAGACCTTTTGAGCAAGGTCCGTGTTATGGATGATCACACCCCATTCGGAATTCCCACGTTCATCGGGTGCTGGCTGTGAGGAACTCTTCCAATTGCCTGAACCAATCCAAACACTTTCGTTATCACGTACAGCGACTTTACTGTGGAGATATGTGTAGGGTTCATCATTTTGTCCACCAAACCAGAAGGTATCAATTCCAGCAGTTGCAAGTACATTTGCCGTACCGATCTGATTGTTCTTGTCGTAGTTATTCCACCAATATTCTGCATAGTTGAGAACAACGGTTACTTCTACGCCTCGATTATGAGCCTCTATCAGTGCTTGAACTAAATTTGGCTGTTCGATTTGGTACAGGTGAACGTGCAATGATTCATTGGCATTGTCGATCCATGCGACCAAGTCAACCAGACCATCTTGTGGACCAATTAACGGTGTGACGGTACTCGTGCCCGAAAACAGAGTTGGTCCGCAGAAGGTACTTGCTCCGAGTCGACCCCAACGGTGTTGCCAATCCAAAACTACATCGGTATCAGGCAAATTGCCACAACCATCGCCTCGATGGTAGACAAGTAAGGAGAGGCTTGTGACAGGTTCGACTAAACTAATGCCACTCCAACCTTCAACATCGACCGGTCCATTGCCGTAGACAACAGTGTCTGCAAGAATACCTGCAGGCGTGGTAACCTGAAGCGCAGCACCTGAATTTGGAAGTGATAAACCGGAAGTGAGTAGAGCAGAATCAAAGCCGACAATTGTTCCATCTTCGTAAACAGATAGACCGCTTGGGTCTGATGCAAGAATTACCGAGCCGTTGGCAGGAATGTTGATTGCACCAAAGGAGTAATCTGTTGCTTCGTTTGCTGAATTAATCAGTGTAAAGACCCAACCGCTCATGTAAGCAAGGTTGTCCCCTGTGTTGGTGATTTCAATGAACTCTGTGTTGCCAGAAATGGAAGTTGAGCCTTCAGGCATAAATCGGCTGATGACAATATCTTGTGCATCAGTGACGTGGCTTGCATTTGGTTCTTCATAGCCTGGTGTTGGCCAAAGAAGTAACTGCCATCCATCTTGTTCGGTTTCGCCTGGTCCCATCGTTTTACAATCACTCACAATGTTCCAGAGTGCTAATTGAACTGGGGTTCCATCAGGGTCAGAGAGCTGTAATTGGTCTCCCAAACCTGAGATGACATTCTTCTCCATGAGGAGAACTGCACGCTCTTGAGGAGCGAGCATCATCGAATCATCGCTGTGATTCCACATCGAAGTTGTTCTGAAAAAGCGCCGGTCCCCATCATTTGCATCGATTCTCCAGCGGCTCAGATTAAGGTCGGTTGTACCGTTGTTCATGACTTCAATCCAATCTTCCACTGGGTCAACTGAATCATCATTGCAATATGCCAAGATCTCAGTGATGACCAAATCATGAGAGCCTGCATACATAGGCCAAACAGGATTGCGTTCACCAGGAGTCATCCAAGCAGATTGAATCCAGTCGCTGTTGCTTGAAGCAGCAGTTCCAAGTGGTCCAGCGCCTGCATGGGTACTGTTTGGAGCGATCAAAGATTCACCTTCGACTGTTGAGGTCCAAGCGATACTGTCAACCATCTCTCCGTTCCCATCAATAAGTGAGATGGAATCAGGTGTCGTGTGCTTGAGGTAGAAACTCGTCGTGCCATTCAAGGCAATCAATGCGACTTCACCAGGTTGAATCATGGAGGTCGATTGCAGAGGCATGTTGAATTGGTGAAGGGTGAGGGAACGACCATTGGCTTGCAATTTCCATCCACCAACATCCAATGCTGTGGAACCATTATTGTACACTTCAAGCCATTCGCCGAGTGGCCATTGTTGCGAATCACTACCAACAGCATCCGGGAAAACTTCGGTGAAAATTACTAGGCCAGTTGCCGGAGATTCACCAAGTTCTGGGTAGCCAGGTGTCATTCCATTCGAAGGAACCCATGGGTCAGCAGCAACTTCAGCAGGAACCAGTGAGACATCTTGACCGTAATTCGTGGTGTACCAAGCAGAGTCAACAATCATTCCTGTAGAATCACGCAGCATGAGTTGATTGTAGTAATCCCATAATTCTGTGTCTGCGTTAAACTGAACCAGTCGGCGACCTTCAGCATCGATTGAAGTCGAACCTTGAGTTTGGTTGAATACAAGTGAACCGGGGTCCAAAAACGTGATGTTGCCCATGCCATCAATGATTGACCAACCCGACAAATTCACTGTGGAGGTGCCAGTGTTGAGCAGTTCAATCCACTCACCGTTTGGGAACGCAGCACCATCAGCACTGCTGTTGGTTAATAATTCAGCAAATTCAATCGGCGATGGGGTTGAAGCAATCAGCGCGAAATTCAATGGATTGGTTGCATTTGGAGTTGGGTATGCAGCATAGGCCCAATATTGTGATGATGTACTTGCGACGAGCGAGAATCCAGCTTCAGTATCGGTCCAGGTAATTTGCTGGGCTTTGGATCCGTTTGGCCAAAGCAATGACAATGTTTCCACACCGTTGTTCAAGACTCCAGAATTCCCGGAACCGTTGACTGCGATGATTCGTGTATCACCAGGAGCGATGATGGTCGAGTTTGAATCATTGGTAAATCCGACAAGATGGTTAGCGTCAAAGTCAAGAGCATTTCCTGCAGCATCTTCGAGTGACCATCCTGTCAAGTCCATCGAGGTCATTCCTGAATTGTAAATTTCAATCCATTCGCCACCCGGCCATGTTGCGTTATCGTTCGACGGCCATGGATTCGACATCACTTCATTAATGACTAAATCAGATGGATATACGGTTGGACCGCCAGTTGAGCCACCAGAATTGATCGCACCTGGTGTCGGTCCATTGGTAGCAACCCAATCACCAGTGGCACTGATACTGTCTTGTTCGAGACTTGTACCTGAAGGGGCAGAGGAAGAAAAGGTCCATGTTGCTTGATCTAATTGAACGCCAGTAGAATTAAACAACGAAATGATGTCATTGGTATTGGCAAGGTAGAAGATTGAACTCGGCAATCCATTCCGTGCGATGACCATGTATTCATCGGGTTCAATTTCCCAACTGGTTGCATCTGCTGAATCAAAGTTCACAATAGAGGTAGAGTTCATACTCAGCACTTTGGATGCCTTATTGGTCAGGTACCAATCTCGAACATCGACCGTTGTGTTACCCGAGTTGTGAATTTCTATCCACTCGCCACCGGTCCAACTTGCATTATCGTAGCCGTTTGGATTCGGAAGAGCTTCATTGAGACAAATATCACCAGTACAAACCAATGAACGACTGGAAGTGGATGACGCATCAGATGCATCTCCTAGAGATGAAATCCCAAAAGGAACCGTTGTTGAAAGTACCATGAGTACTGCGAGGCTGAGGGAGCGAAGAACGGCATTCATAGGGTTCACCAACATGCAATGGATTCGGACTAAGGGCATATCACTTTCCCTTTGCCTTTCCGAAGAACGGGTTTGCTCGGTTCACAGGAATCCTGCGTTATCGACTAAGTTCTCAAAGAGGAGATAGGTAATTGGTACCAAGATGACTCCCATTGCGTGACTACGGCGAATGCCGAGTCGTGGAGGCAAAAGTCCCAACATTGTTCCAACAATAAGGACAGCCAATCCGATGAACCCAGTACTGACGAACACCAGTGCTGCGACGAAAAGAATAACGCTCATGATCATTTGTTGGAGTGGGATTGCAGCGTGAAGTCGTAACATACCCATTCCGACGTATCGCATAATCGGCATAGCCATGAGACCTGCAGCCAGGGTAATGGCCAACAAACGAATGAAATCAGCCGTTGGTTCAAGACTGCTCCAAGTATCAACCGGATACATTGCTTTGAGTGCCAAGGTAGCACCAGAACGTGAACGGCCAATGATGTAGAGGAATCCAAGGACACATACAGTAACCGCAGTGTTGACAGCAGACAGGATGGCAATAATTTCCAAGTCCTGCTTGGTTTGAGGTCCTTCAACGCCTTCTTCTGATTCTGCCTTTGCAATTTCGAGAAGTTCATCATCTGATAATTCGGTCAGACGGCGTGTTTCCCAATCCATTCCAAAACCTTGTTTGCCTTGTATTTTGGCAACAACGTTTCGGCCACCCATGACCAGAACCGTTGCTTGCGATGCTGTCATTCCAGGAAGAACACCCATTGATGCACCCGCTACTCCGGACCAAAAGCATGGAACCAATAACGGTCGAACAGGAGGCAAATCCCAGTTTTCTTTCTGTGGGGGAAGGTGAGAAGTTGTGGCATAGATGTCAAGCAAATTGGCAATACCAAACAATCCTGCCAAACTCGGTAGTAACAGACTTGCTCCTGGCATATCGAGTGGAGAACGTGCAGGGAGTGAATGCGGGCCAATGATGGTCCATCCAAACAGTCCAGTGAGTAAGAAAAAGGCAGTTGCTGAGAAGAATCCAGCCAATCGTGAATCAGTGCCCATCAGTCCACCTGTGATGTTCTGCAACCACTTTGGCCAATCAAGCCGTGTCGTTTCGGTTGCTAATAACAGCAATGAAATCGTCAAGAGAATGAATGGCAACATGGTTCGTAAGTCTTCATACCAACCAAGTTCAGGTCCAAATGCAATTCGTGCCAAAACAATTAGCGGGAGTGAAAGAAACAAACCGAGTTGAGAGCCTCTTGCGGACCAAGCAACTCCTCGGGCAGCGTTACCAGATAACAGCATTCGATGCCCGGGTAAAAGTGACAGCGCTTGGTCGGCATCCGGCGCCCCCATCAATGCTGAAGGTATGTAATTGAGGAACGTATGTACCGTTCCTGTTGACACAATGATGCCTGCAACTGCAGAGAGCGGAATTCCTATGCCCAGCAGTGCAGGTGCTAAAGCGAGTAAAATCAATGCGACATTGTTGACGTGAAAACCAGGGATAATTCCAGTCAGTGTACCCATTCCAACACCCAAAAACAAGGCTGCAAACATCCAGCTAAGTTCGTAGAGATAAGCATCGAGCATGAGAACACCTCAGGAGTTTCCGCTGTTTGGACCGGTTCCATTCTCCATTTCTTCACGGTCGTTTATTCCATCACCGTCTGAATCAGGGGTGTTTGAATTGAAGCCAGTCGCATCTTCGAAACTGTCAGCGAGACGATCGCCATCCGTGTCCCAAGCATCTGCGTCATCAAGAGAAAAGACAAGAGCCAAATCGCTTGGGTGTTCGATTTGCCGTAGTCTTCCATTCCAGGTAAGTGATTGATTTTCGTGCAATGAATCTGTTCCAATTGCATTGAGTCGAATGTTCAGTTTGATGGATTGTTCTGAACCGGGGCGTTCAAGATACCATCCATCATCATGGAGTGCTGCTTTACCATCAATGAGCACATACTGGTTTTTGGTGTAGCCCCATTGTGTTGCACCAGCATCCCAAAGAAGAGTTTGAGGTCCTGGTGGGTCACCAACCAATTGGTAGGTGTCAACCATGAGTCGCATCATCATCTTCTGGTCGTCCCAAGAGACTGTGACATTGGCAATGAGGCCTTGGCCAGCTTCGATCCATTCGGTTCGTGTCGATGGGAAAGACATAGCCACACGGGTTTGACCAAAGGTGTAGGTTTGACTGTCGACAAAATAGCCGTCAGTATCGAGGGGCTCGAAGGAATATTGCATGAAAGTGCTAAGCGTGTATTGCTTTCCAGGGTCCTGTAACATCGATGCTGGATTTGCCGAGAGCATGGCTTGCATTGACATTGCAGACATTGGGTCAATGAGATTGGTACCATTGCCATTGTTGGCATCAATACACCACATACTTCGGTCATCGTTCCACATTAAACGACCTGTTGCTTCGTATGAAGAGCCGTTGTAGTTTTGTGGTTCTGCGTTTGTTCTGTCTTCATCAGTTGGAAGAATACACACCACGTTACCGTTTGGCCCAGAGAGGGTCCATTGGCCATTTGTAATCAATACAGTCCCAGCCATTGAAACCATACTTCCAGATTCGTAGCTCCATGTTGACTCTCCAGACCATTCGAGTTGATTGATTTGAGGCATATGGCTTCTGTCGATGAGAATGGTTGGACCTTGTGTCATGAGCGCCCATCGCAAACTCATTTCTTGGTAAACAATCATACCGGTCACTTCAATTTTGGAATCCGACTCAATCCAAACACCGGTTGCTGATTGAACGAGAAGTTGCATTTGGTGTGAAGCATCAGTGATGTAGGCTGACGTGAATGTAGCATCCGGATTTACAGCTTCACTGATGAATCCATTGACCGTTACTATTTGTCCAACATACGTTTCTGGAGATACAGCAAGGTCAGAAATCGATACTCGTTCGATATCGGGTAAATCGGATAATTCCCAATACATAGCCCCTGAACCAGTTGCTTGCATGTAAAACCGACCGTTATAATCGACGACATTACCCATCGCAGTGACATTGGTTCCGATGGGGGGAATTGTTCCCGTGGAATACCACCGTACTTGGATGACGCCCGTCTCATCTTCAATGACCAAATCGACTCGATCTTCACCATTGCCGTATCGGTCTTCGATCCAAGAGATGACTGTTCCTTCAACCAACACAACCTCATTTTTGTGCTGGACGAGGTCTTCAATGTCGACCACTTGAGGTTCACGAACCATTGCATACCAATTTAATGTAGCCACGAGGAACAGAGAAAGTGCGAACATAACCCATAATTTCTGCCCACGAGTAGCGGGATTATCATCAGTTATCTTAAGCATAATGTCCTTGAGAGGATCCGCCATGTTGTGGCTCACATACGCCCCGTGCTTAGGCATTGTCCCTCCGCCTTCCGTGGATATTCGTGCCACTTTTCAAGTTTCATGGCGTGCGGGGCCTTTTTAATGGAAAAGCAGACCGCTACATGGAGATGGCCATGCGTGACCGTGTGATTCGTGATGAAATTCACAAGGACATTTTTGTTCCTGCGAACCATGCTAAAATAATCGATACACGGGAGTTTCAACGACTTCGTTCGATCCAACAACTCTCGACATGCGAGTATGTATTCCCTGCCGCAAACCATAACCGTTTTTCACATTCCTTAGGTGCTTATCACCTGGCTCGGACATTAATTACATCACTGAACGAAGTCCAACCAAACCTTGTTTCGGAGGATGACGGTGAACTGATTTGTTTAGCAGCATTGCTTCACGATATCGGGCACCCTCCATTTTCTCATCTCTTAGAGACTCCCGAAGTTTTTGCAACCTACCATTCACACGAACATTGGGGCCGAGTCCTGTTGGAATCGGAAGACACCGAAGTTGGAATTGCCCTCCTCGAGGTTCTTGGAGTTCAGCGTAGAAATCGTTTATTCGCACTTATGGATGGCGATTCTGAATACGATGGAATCGCAATTCCCCCTTACATGAAGGAAATCGTTTCCAGTCAACTCGATGTAGACCGAATGGATTACATGGTTCGCGACCAAGCAAATACAGGTGCACAAATCGGCGGATTTGACATTGCGAGAGTTATTCGTGCTCTCAGAGTAAACAATGAAGGTCACTTCTATGTCAAGTCGTGGGGGTTGCCTGCGATTGAGGCCTACCTTGTTACCCGTTACCATATGTATCAGCAAGTCTACTTCCATAAGGTCAACATGTTGACTCAAAATTATCTTGTCCGAATGCTTTCTCGAGCACGCACACTTGCCCAAGACGGTTCTCTCCAACTCTCTTCACCACTCGAAAATATGTTGTTGAACAGCGCGCTTGACGCCAAAGGGTATGCGGCATTGAATGATGCACACATACGTGTAGCCTTACCCGAATGGGCTGAGCACCCTGACACGATTTTGTCCCATTATGCAATGCGCCTGCTGTCACGTCGTGATTTCCATAAATCATTGCGTATTGAAGGATTGTCGACCGAAATGATTGATGTTGTTTTACCGAGGCTTGAGCCCTTGGTGAAAGCAGCGGGGTACGATCCTTCAATCGATATCATTACCGCTCGTATTTCCAAGCGTGGCTACATGCCGTATGAACAAGGGATTTTGCTTGAAGATGGCAGAGATGCAGCAGATCATTCACCACTGGTTCGGTCACTTACTCAACCAAATGAACGAGCCCTCATCTTCGTTCCGGAATCTATCCGTGATGAACTTGAAATCAATGTCCGTGAGTGGGTTAAACCATCGCAGTCCTCTCTTTCACAGTTTGAATGATGTAGAGATAAGTTCTTCTCTTGCGCCTATTCCCTCGACTTAGGGGCCCGTAGCTTAGTTGGTTAGAGCACCCGGCTCATAACCGGGGGGTCAGGGGTTCAAGTCCCTTCGGGCCCACTTTTGATTTCAGGACCACGTAAGCGATTTTTAGAGCCACCACGGCGCAATGGTTATGAGGGTCTCATTGCTGGGGTAGACTACTAGGTGTGACTACTATGATGAAGCGTGCTCTGTTCTTGCTTGCCCTCTACCTTTGCTCAGTTATGATTGTTGCAGTCCCAGCTGCGGCTCAAGCCCCGACTGCTGCAATATCTCTTTCGTGTGCCCCGATTTCAATTAATATTGAAGTCAAACCGGGTTCAACCTACAATGGTTTTACCACCTGTACAGCAAACAATCCAACCACTTACCAAGAAAAAATCAGTATTTTGGTTACCAGTGACGGGCTTGCAACTGCAGCCCCTGGTGACATGTACATCGGCGGTAACTCCGAAGTTGACTTCCAAATCTCCGTTCGGGCTACACCCTACATGGTAATGCAAAGTCGAACTTTGTCGGTTTCGGCTTCAGTTCAAGAAATCAACTCTCTACCTCCAGTTAACTCTGCTTCATCTCAGAACAACATGATCGTCAACATCATGCAATATTCTCTGGTTCAGGTCGAAGCAGTTGAGCCATTCGTTCAATTGATGCCAAAGAAGGACAAGAATTTCGAATTCAAGGTCTACAATCTCGGCAACCAAATCGATTTCATGAAGGTTGGAATCACTGAATCCAGCCGTGAATCTTTGGAAGAAGCAGGTTTCACAATCAACTTACCTGCAGTTAAGGTTCAAATTGATGCTATCCCTACAGCAACGAAAGTCCGTGTTATGGCACGAACTCCGAAGACACAAGGATGGAGCGATGCTTACCACGTCCTTGACTTCTTTGCAGAATCCGAATTCGCTTGTAACAACGGTGGATGTATTCGTGAATCGCAAATGATCACAGTGTATGTCCGTGGTGTTTACCTGCCAGGCTTCGAAGTTGTACCCGCACTCTCAATGGTCGTTCTTGCTGCAGCAGTAGCAGGTCGTCGACTTAACGAAAACCGAGAAGAGGAAGACGACTTTGTCTGGTACGACTCGGCACCCGGTCTGTGACGGCTTCGTTCACAACCTACGGTAATCGTATCCAAACCTGCACTCTTAGGGGTTGCCTTGATAATCCCCTCCGTTAAACGCTCATTTAACAGGGATTACTATGGGTGGATTACTAGACAAGGCTAACGCTACAAAAACCGATACAATGGATGCAGAAGTTGTCACTAAAAAAGTGACTCCAGTCATTGCGACTCAAGCACCATCAACCTCTCCGAAATCTAAAGCACCATCAAACCCAGATTCTGCAAGAAACCTCAACATTGGTGGATGGGTTGCTATCGTCATAGGTGGTGTCCTTGCTCTCCAAGGCGGCGGCATGGGCCTTTTGGTGGTCTGTGCTGTTCTCCTGGTGGGGATTGGGCTCATTGTTCAATCAGAACGATTAGCTGAAGGTGAAATGAATACAGTTAAACTTGGTATTTCGATCTTCATGGCGGTCTTAGTTGCTGCCGGTCCGTATGCTGCATTAGTGCTCATACCATCCGATTCGTCAATGGCTCTCACAGAAATCGGTTTGAATGAAGAAAGTGACGAAATCACTTTTTACGTACGTGGGACATTTGATTCTGCGACTGCAACCATCAGCTTAGACGATGAAGTGCTCTGGACAGATTCCCTCACCTTGTCCAATGACCGAGCAAAGTTCAAAGCACCACTCAGTGCTTTTTTCGATGGTAATGCTCAAGACTATCAACTCACTGATCTCAATACTTACACCATCGAAGTGACTTCGGATGATGACCAAACAATTTCTTCAACTATTACACCATCTCTCATGAACCGTGAAGTTCTGAATTCTGGTGCTCGTATTTCAGAAGTTCTGAAAACTGAAACTTCGGGTCAAGTAACTTCGACAAGCGTTGACGGACTTGTTGTGGAATCTATTATGGGATTATTTGGTCCAGATGAAAAAACACGTGACAATGGGGAACATACGATGACCAATCTCGGACTTACGCCTCTTGCATCTGATTATACCATGCAAATGCGTATAAAGAAAAGCGGTTCTACAGAATACAGCTCTCCAACCATCACAGTAAACGGCCTTGATGCAACATGGACGAGTTCCATTGCTGGCGCAAAAAGTGGAAAGACCAATGGTTGGCTAGGTCTTCCGGGAACTGCCATGGATAACTTTGCAGGCGGTAGCGGTAATACCGAATACATCCAAAAAGATTCATTCTATGACGGTGCAGGATGCTATACATTTGAGATCATCATCACCAATGACCATTACCAAGGAATGACAGATTCCGAATCCACTGCAACAGGCATTATGGTGAGCAGTAACTCTTGGGAACTGGATTTTGATGCCAGTAGTGAACAAAGAACCATGGAAGTTTGTTGAAACCGTTGATGAATATAGAGATTGAGTGAATTCACTCTTCTTCGTCTTCTTCGTTGCTTTCATCCACAACTTTCCAAACAGTTGAGTCTTCGAGTTCTTCTGCATCTTCTGTCACTTCTTGTTCTTCTTCAAAGTGCTCTTGGACATCACTCGCCCCGATCTTCTTGTTGGCATTACGAGCAAACAATGTGCTTGCAAGAACAATGATGACGACAAGGATGGCATAGACGACATAGGGTTTGTCTTCGGTTTCTTCACCGATATACCATCCGACTTCTTGCGAGTTTCCGCCTTCAACGTTGGTTACGTTACTTGCGATTGATTGCAATACATTAGGAATGAGTGTTCGGCAATTGAGGATCTGAGGTCCGTCAGTATTTGCCCACCACGATACCGGGAGTACCTTTTCTTCAGCAGGAGCAAGTGTAGTGGTAAGTGCTGTTGTTTCGGTGAGGTTGTCGCCAACATAGCACCAGATATTGACCGTAGCAGCAGCATCACCCGTGTTTCGAACAGTGACCATAGCGCCAATTTTTTTGTCCACTTCAGCGGTGGTATCTTCGGCATCAATTGAAACGACTTCGATGTATGGCAATGGGATGTTGACAATAGCCGTAGGCGTTTGTGGTGCAGGAATAGTTGTGGTGAAGTCACCCCATCCAGTACTGAGAGTGAATACCAATTCGGAATCTTCGGAATGGTATATTCCGTTCTGGTCGACCCATTCCACGATTCGCTTCCATTCACTTCCGCCAACATCAATCAATCCATTTGAGTCTGTAAAGTCGTCACGGGTCGAACTTCCGTATCCAATCCCAGTTTGGTGGACGGTAATTCCACCTGCATTGGTTTGGATTTGGCGTTGAGATAACAACCGAATCCAACCATCAGTGACACCACCAGTTCCCTGATTATCGGTGTAGATGATTTCTGCAAGGTCATGAACAATGATGTCTTCATCAGTACGGCTTCCTTGTATCATACTGGAAGTAACGACGATACTTGCCCCGTCTTCAACATTGATTGGTGCGCTACCGATCAAGGTGCTGGACAGTATCTGGCACTCGCCGTAGCAGGTAATATCTGCACCATAGATTGTGGCGCTGTCCAAGTTAAGGGTACCTTGAACCTCCAGCGCGAATGAAGCACTGTTCCAAATGAGGCTTCCTGCTGTGTGGTTGAGTTGGTTTGCTGAAAGGATTGGAGATTGGGCGCTGCCTGAGTGAAGTGCTTGGACTGAGATGATTTGAATTTCAAAGGCATAGTAGATGTGGAAGTCAGCGAGTAAATCACTTCCATTGAGTGAGACATCGATGAAAATGTGGTCTTTACCAGCTGCATCAACTGTTTGGTCACCAACGGTCATGTTGAAGATTGCTGATGCTGGGATTGTCTGGTCAAAGTTTATTCTTAATTGACCAGTTTCTGCTAAATCACCGAAGTTTAAGTGTAATTGGGTGCTGTTAAACACTGCAAGCCCCGAATTCAATTCTTCTCCAAGCAGTGAACCCGTCAACTCCAATGTTGCCCCTTGCTCGATGAGAATCGAACTGTTGGTTACTATCGTGACGTCACTGGCAATCGTCAATGTAGCCCCACTCGAAACAATGAGGTTTCCATCCATGGTCATTGTTTCATTCCATGTTTCGTCGGCAGTTATAATGACAGTTGAACCATCACTTGGAGCATCAGCATGAACTCCAGCGAGCGTACTCAGCGAGGTGAGAATTAAGAGCAATGTGAATGAAAGGGCGGTTCGCATGTTACATGGTAGAGTAAAACCCCATTATAGGCTTCGCTCCGGAATCAGTAAGGTACGTCTTTCCAACCCATCTTGTAACCAAGAACATTGAATGAACGGTGTAAGACCGGTGTGAAGGCGACTAATGCCAGCATTGGCAATCGCAGTTCAGGGTCAGCCAAAACAGAAGTGCCGAGGAATATTTGCCCCGCTAAGAATACCATGATGGCAAAAGGCAGTGTGTCGAGAAGAGGGGCCTTCGAAGAGATTTCACCTTCACGCTTGAGGCCACGACGACGCTTAACAAAAGAACCAGTGCTATCCCCTACAAGGCAAAAGAAACCGAGGAAAGAACCGAGGATGAATGCTGTAAGCATGTTTCCGCCAATGGAAAACCAAGCATCCTCTGCTCCTTGTAATGGATGAGCAAAGACTCCATTTTCTCCAATCACTGCATCGGTTGCAGGCACTTCACCGAAGGAAGCCACAATGAGCATACACAAGAGTCCAGAAGTCAATGAACCTCCAATGAGGCCATTCCAAGTTTTTCCATCTCCGAGCATTCGATTTCCATCGCTAAGTGTTCGGCCACCATCGATTGGCCAAGGCCCATATCCCGTTTTAGGTAGCCATTTGCCCCACATCATGGCAAAAGTATTGGCCAAAAATCCAGGAACATAAAGCCAAAGCGTCAACACACAGAGTCCAAGAAAGTTCATTTTCATCACCAAAGGCTCACACCTTTGCTTCATGGCTTGGAGGGCGGTCTTTGAAGCATCCCCTCCGAAACTGGCAGAGGTGGTGAACTGTCTGCATCTCGACGCGATGGGATTATGAGATGGCGGCGACCGACACAGTCCATGGCAGACAAGGTCGTACTCGTTGTCGGTGGAGGTGGACGAGAACATGCATTGTGCATGGAATTGAAACAATCCAAGCATGTCGGTGAACTTCATTGTGCACCAGGAAACGCTGGAACGTCATATCTGGCAAAGAATCATTCGATCTCAGCGACGGATATCGAAGGGCTGTTGGAATTATCGAAAACACTCAATGCAGATTTGGTTGTTGTTGGGCCCGAAGCACCCTTGTGTGCAGAACTTGCTGACCGTTTATCAGAACTTGAAATCCCTTGTTTTGGTCCAATTGGAATCCTTGCTCATCTCGAAGGTTCCAAATTACATGCAAAGCAAGTCATGCAAGATGCGAATGTCCCAACAGCGGCGTTCCATGTCTTATCGAAATCAAGTGATATCGAGGCTGCATTAGATGATTTTGCAGGAAATCCATGGGTCGTAAAACGTGATGTTTTGGCAGGCGGAAAAGGTGTTGTGGTTACCTCTCAACGCGATGAAGCACGTTCATTTATTGAACAGTCTATTCAGACCGATGGCCAAGTTTTACTCGAGGACTTCTTACCGGGTGAAGAGGCAAGTATGTTGGTTATTATGGATGGTTCAGGCTATGTTTGTTTGCCTGCAAGTCAAGATCACAAACGAGCTTTTGATGGCGATGAAGGGCCGAACACGGGCGGAATGGGTGCGTATTGCCCTGCTCCAGTGGTGACCGATGCAGTACGCCAGAAAACGATTGAATCGATTATTGAACCAATGCACCAATATCTCGTCGCTTCTGGAACTCCATACCGTGGTGTTCTGTATGTCGGTTTGATGATTCCAGAGTCTGGTGAACCAAATGTGGTTGAATTTAACGTTCGATTTGGCGATCCTGAATGCCAAATCACACTCCCATTAATCAAAACCGACGTCTTTGAAATTCTTGAAGCAGCAGCGACTGACCGACTGGCAGAACTCGACATTGAATTTCATGATCTCTTTGCTACGAGTGTTGTTCTTGCTGCAGAGGGTTATCCACAATCCCCTGTCAAAGGGCGACTGATACATGGGGTTTCCCAGGAGCCAATACATGCTGATGGAACAACGGCTTGGGTCAATCATGCAGGAACTGGTTTCAACGCTGAGGGGCAGCTCATTTCAACCGGAGGCCGAGTCCTTTCTTGCAGTGCATCTGGGCCGACGCTTGAGGCGTCTGTAAAATTAGCATACGCACTTATCGAAACCATTGAGTTAGAAGGTTCTCACTATCGAACTGACATTGCATTTCGGGCTCTTTGAAGAGGTTTTCATTGTCCCAAACGGCTAAAATCCAAGGTTCTATGGCACCCGTGAAATGAGGTGCAGCGGGGCTTTAATATGTCGTTCTTAGACAGTCACCATTAAAAGAGGCTCTTCAGTGGCGAAGACGCTTCAGCCTTGCTGCTGTCGCGCAAACACCTTTGAGGGATAAAAAATGGAACCAAAAACTGGCACAACACGCACCGCGCCAGCAGCACCGCTTGGATGGCTTATCGCCCCCCTTGCAGTTCTGCTCGCCATCGCAGCCATCAAGCTCGCCGGAGTCACCTTCGCACTTGATGTAGACAACCTGACGCCGATGATTTTCATCGTCGTTGCAAGCATCTTGGGACTTCTCCCATCAATGCTCGAAAAATCTGATTCCGTTGACCTCTCAAAAGCCACAATCTCCCTCTTAACATTGGCTACTGCCCTCATCGGTGCGGAAATCATCTACATGCAGGATTACGGTGCATTCGCCGGACTCTTGTTCGCCCTTGTCACCTTTGGCGTTCACTTCATGACTTCCCGTGGCCGTCATGAACTCGCAACCATCATCATCTTCTCGGCCGTTGGTGTGAATCTTGGAATGGTTATGGCAGGAGATGCTCTTGCCCTTCTACCAGAGATTTACAACAGAGCAGGTCCTGAAGAACAGGCAAGTTTTGTATCGACTTTGAATTTGAAATACCAAGCTGTTGGATACCAATTCTTTTCCTATCTGACGCTCTTTACGCTTGTTGGCGCACTTGTTGCTACCTTCATCCGTGGCGTTTTGACACCAGTCGGTGAAGTCGGTTGGTTCAGTTACATGAACAACGAAAGCACCTCAGCATTCAACAAGAAGAATCTACCTCTTCAAATCGCTCTCGGTGTTTGGGCCCTTGCTCACATCGGAAGTCTTTGGCACTTCGATACCGTATCTGTTGCAGACCAACTTGGAATCACAACAGTTGAAGGTTACCACGGCCACTTTGGTTACTGGTCTGCCTTCTTTACCGGTATGGTTGCAATGATTGTGGCAGGTATGTTCTCTGAACGCTGGCACACCCGTGCAATGACCCTCGGGTCAATGTGGACCTTGTATTTGGTCTCCACATGGTATGATGCTGGTATGTTCTCCATCGATATGCTGAACGGTAACTGGGGCAGTTTGATCTGGCTTGGTGTCACCTTCTTTATCGGTGTAGCCATTTACTCCATCTCGACCCATGATTCATGGGGCGGATGGGTGAACCGTGAAGACCACGAATCATCCGGTGGTCGTTTATTCTGGAATCAACATTGGGCAAGCGTCATGATTGGACTTGCTTTCTTCTTCGGTCTTGTTATTCGAACACAATGGTATGTTGTGCCTTCAATGAATGCATTCGGAACTGGAAACTGGGACATGACCGGTGGTTCTGACCCTTGGTACATGAAGCGAGTTGTTGATTACATTCTTGCGAACAATGCTCACATGATTGTTGACGCTGATCGTTTCTACCCTGTTGGTGGAATCAATCCTCGACCTCCATTGTTTACCTGGTCAATCGCTGTGGTTGCAATGATGCTTGACCCGTTCTTTGCGAATGGCGATGCAGTTTGGTGGGCTATTCTTTCTCTACCTGCTGTTTACGGCGCTCTTACCATCTTGCCAGTTGCTGTCATTGCACGAGAGCATATTAGTCCAAAAGCAGCTGTGATTGCAGCATGGCTTCTGGCCTTCATGCCTGCGCACGTGAGCCACACAACATGGGCTCTTGCTGATCACGACGGATTCATCATGCTGTTCATTACCCTCGGATTCATGTTTTGGCTACGAGCCGTCAAGTATGCTGGAACAGAGCGATTGATTCGCAGTTCATCTGCAACACCAATGGCTTTCATTGCTTCAATCTCAGCGGTTATCGAACAACGAAAGGCTGCTTTTGCCGCCGCCGTTTTGGCCGGTGTCAGTTTCGGAATCGTTTCACTCGGTTGGAAAGGTTTCGTCGTTGGTCCATCGATTCTCTTCTTGGCATATGCTGCACAAGTTGCTCTCAACATGTTCCGTCGCCGTGACTCAACCACGCTGAATGTCTTGTTCTTGACCATGCTTTCCATCAATCTCTTGATGGCACTACCTTTCTATGGACATCCACAAATTGACCTTATCCTCAATGGAACAGGTCTTCAACCGTTCTTGTTTATCCTCGGATTTACTTTGGCTATTAGCTTTGTAACAACTGGATTCCGTGACAAGCCTTGGTTGCTCATCTTGGGCGTACTTGCTAGCGCAGGTGTTGTGTTCTTCTTGGCACTCTGGCTCCTCAAGCAAGCGAACCTCTCAAACGCATGGGATGTCTTGTTTACTGGTAGCGGCTACTTCACCAAGACAAAGATTTTCGGAACGGTTGCTGAAGCAAACGCTCCAGATCGTGGGCAACTCTTTGCTCAATTCGGACCGATTACCTTCGTCCTCTCTTTGATTATGGGTACTCTCTGCCTTTGGTCTGCTCTGCGAGAACGTAAGCAAACGAAGCTTGTGTTCGGTGTTTGGATTCTTGCAGCCTCCTTTATGGCTTGGACTGCAGCTCGATTCATGTTCAATGCTACACCAGCAATCGCCGTTCTTGGCGCATGGGGAATTGTATCTCTCTGGAAGTGGGCAAATTGGGGCGGTTTGGTGAAGACTTGGAAGAAACTTGGAATTCGCTCGCCTGAAGACCGTATCCGTGGTGCTCGAATTGCAGTATGGCGTACACCTTCATTCTCTGCAATCATGCTGGTTATGATTATGCTCCTTGGTCAACAATTCACCTATGGTCTTGACGCTGCAATTCCTGGCAGTAACAATGCTGAAGATGAAATCGATGAAGTAATTTACAATATCATTCCTGACGCATTCCGTTGGGAAGTTGGCGGTTTTTCACTTCTTGACGACAGTGGCTATGACGGCAATTGGTATCTGGGCTCATTTGGTTCTGGATTCAATGACAACGGTTGGAATACTGCCTATGAATGGCTTGCGGCCCAAGATGCTGATGAAGCGTACTCGGACCGACCAGCATTCGTATCTTGGTGGGACTATGGTTTCCAAGCACTTGATACCGGAGAACACCCGTCGGTTTCTGATAACTTCCAATCCGGAATTCCTGCAACTGGGAACATGTTGCTTGCCCGTAGCCAAGAGGACCTCGTTTCGATGTTTATCTGGCAACTCGGCCAAGGCGACTTTGAATACAACAAGGCGAACACTGGATCGTCAACTTTCACCTCTGGTTACAGTAACATCGTCGATAATTACCTCGACGCTGACCAAATGGACCTCTTTACGACCATCTCTACAAACCCAGAGAACGACGAAATGATTACGTTGGCTGAACTCAGCAGTTTTGAAGTGTTCCAAACCAATAATGATGTTGTTATGGCCGTTGGTCACCATCAAACCGATGGTATCTTTGACGCATCGACTCAGTATTGGCGTGTTTACGAGGATGGAGAACGTATGCTCTGTACCGATGCTCTCTCAGCTACATGTGTTGACGGAGACTGGTCAGAACAATCCGAAGCCAACCGAACATTCACCAACAATATTCGAACAGGTGCTGACAACGTGTATGATACAACTCATTACATTGTTGGAGATTACTGGTATACTGCTGATTTGCTTGAAGAATACAATTCAGTTGCAACCCACATTCACCGAAAGAACACTCGTCTTTCGTTGACCGTTCAATTACTTACAAACAGTCTTGATGACGGTCAAATCATTGACCTCTATGACGACTTGATTAATCTTGAAGGATATTACTCCGTTCAGGATTACGAAGGTGCTCCAGGCGATACGATCGAACGTGATCACGAAATCCGATACTTTGCCATTGATAACCGATTATACCCTCGTGCTGGTCGTTATACTGAAGATATGAATTACAACCAAGGACAACCGATGGGTATCTTTGGTGCTCCAACCATTTTGAGCGGACAAGATATTTCCACTTACATGGATGAAGTGTACGAAACCATGCGTGGCGAATTCCCTGATGAAATGTCCCGTTCAGAAGTCGACCAAGCCATTACTGAAGATTTCCTTAACCAACAATCGGGTGCAGATATTGACCCATTACAAGTACAAGATGTCCGTGTTGACCACAACGCTGCCTTCTTTGACACAATGCTTGCACGAACTTATGTTGGATATGGTGCATCGTCACTTGGAATCGATGCAGGTTCATCGAACCCGCAACCTGCGCAACATTTCGGTCAATCCGGAAGCCCAGGTAGTATTCTCAGTCAAGCCCTACCACTTCCAGGTGCTATGCAAAACCACTTTGTTATCGCCAATTGGTACGCACCAGAAGCAAACAGTTCAGTGACTGCAGAACAACAATACTCGGGTATTTCCCAGACCAATACACTTGTCAAGATTCTCAAGTACTACTCCGGTGCAGAAATCTCTGGTCAAGTCACAATGAGTGATAACGGTCAAGGCCTACCTGGCGTTCGATTGTTGATTGAGCGTGACGCTTTCTCTGGCGAAGGTGTTGAAGATCTCGACCCTGATACCTATTGGGTTCCAATTGGTTTCACTGATGCTGATGAAAATGGCCATTGGTCATTCGAAGCACCTGCTGGTCGTATTCGTGTCAGTGCATATGCTGGTGATTACAACCCAATTACTGCTCAAGACAACATCCGTTCTGGTGCATTCTCACAAGGACTCGGTGATATCCTCACTATGACTAACGATGACCGTGTAACAAACGACATCACAGCCATTCTCGGCGAAGTTGCCAACATGAGTTGGCTCGGCGAGTATCAGCTCAACGTGACTGCAGAACAAGCAGACCGATTTGTTGATGTTACGACCCCATTCGATATCGCTGTTGAAAGCAGTGGTGTTTCTGGTCAAGTCACATGGACTGGTCATGAATCCTTTAACGGGGATGCACTTGTCAGTACTGATTTCATCTTGCGTAACATTTGGTCGATGACTGAAAACTACACACTCACCACTACCAACGGTTCATTCTCTTCTGATGACAGCCGCATTCTCCAAGGATCTGGTGAGGTAACCTTCACCGAAAATGGAACCTTTGAAAGTAACGGTGTTGCTTTTGCAGATGACTTTACTGGAACCTTTACTCGTTCGATTGCAGACAACCGTGTCTACACAAGCAATGGAACTTGGAACGGTAAGGGATCTCTTGTTGCATCATGGGTTGCGAACCAAAGTGTCGTTTCCTGTCTTGATAATGAAACGGCTCCAATGCCGGCGAATGAAACACTCTGTATTCATGATGCTTCAGCCTCGCCAATGATCTATCTCCTCGATGGTGAAGTAGAAGCAAACGGCCGTCTAACCTCTGACGGAATCTCTACATTGATTACTGAACACTCTGGTGACTCGTTTGAAGCTACAGGCTCCTTCGAAGGAATTGGAACACTCAATGGTACTGGACTGTTTGTCGGTCCTGGTGATTTCTCCGGACCAATGGTTCAGGCAGGTTCATTCTACATCACTGGTTTGATTCCAGGTGTCTACAACATGATTGCTCAGTTGGAGAATGGTAAGGAAGTTCTCTTGCCAAACCCAGTGAATGTCGAAATCACTCCATCGTATGATTTGGCTATGACTATGCCAGGTTCAATCTTTGAAGATACTCTCGATGATTTCTTTGACCAACCATTCTCGAACGAAACCATCGAGTTGATCGATGTCGATTTGGGTCATGATGAAATCATGGATATTCTCACCGATGCAAATGGTAACTTCTCGTATGGGCCTATGGCTGCAGGAGAATACTACTACCGTGTTGACGTCGACAACGATGGCTGGTATGAATTGAATGAAACCTTCACTGTTCGAGATTCGTCAGAGAACTTTTCGTTGCTGATGAGTGTCCCTGAGATGCATGATGTATCTCTTCAACTCACTTCTCCAGTTGATGCACAAACCCAAGAGGCGTTTGCTGATGTATCTGGACGAGTTGTGACCTTCACGAACGCTGATCCATTGTTCGGGCCAATTAACTCAACTTCGGATGAGAATGGACTTGTTTACATTGAATTGCCAATGGGTGCTTACACGATCTCTGATGAAACTGGAGACGATTACATTTTGTTCGACCACATCGTTCTTGAAACAGAAGATGTCTCAATAACCAGTGCTTATGCAATTGGAACTTGGGTGAACGGTAGTATCCGTGTTATCGATGGCGGACTCGAGAACACATATGCTGAATGGGCTGCTGAAGATGAATCTGCTAAATTGGAACAAAGTCAACCTGCTTCAGGCATTGTCATCGACTTCGTATCCGATGACCTGTCCTTCTCGACGACTGTTGAAACCGATGGTAACTACAGTATTCGTCTACCAAGTGGTAATGATTTCCACATGACGACCTTCAGTATTGCTTCGCAGATGTCTGTCGGTAAATTGCTTGTACTCACTGGAGATGCAGAACTTGATAATGGTCTTATGTACCTTGTACCAACTGTTTCCACAACAGGATTTGTTTACCTTTACGAGAACACTTCACGTTGGGATGGACTTGTCCCAGGCTACAGCGCACAAACAGTTGTTGCAACAAATGCAGATGGACTTGAATGGAAGACCACAATTGCTGATACAGGTGATTTCGAATTCCACCTTTCAACAGGGGCATGGGACTTCACAGTTGATGACGCTGCATTGAATTCTTCAAGTGTTGAGGATTTCAATATTGTTGCTGAACCTGATTCATTCCCAAGTGCAATTGAGTTGTTTGTCTCCCCAGACTATCTCACAATTGAATTGAATATCTTCATGGATGCAGGTGCTGACGGTATCTTTGCAAACGGAACACTTGTGAGTCCTTCATTCACTTTGATGCCTCTTAACGTTCACGGTCAACAACACAATTACACAGCTGCAGACTACACCTCTGCTGGAAACATTACCGTGATACTTGAGCCTGGAATCTACAGCCTCCAATTCAACACAACAGAGGCTGCTGATGAAAACGCATCAGATTACCAACTCATTGGTACGCAGGCGTTTGACCCAATCCTCGTTGGAATCGAAGTGTACGAAGAAGCAGTTGCATTCCCTCTTCGCAACGATTACTTGGTCACTGGAGAACTTACCAACATGAGTGGTGGAGCAGTTGAGAAGCAATTCCTACTGCGAAATGAAGCCGATGATTTGTGGTTTAACATGGCGTCCGATGCCAATGGAAATTTCAGTTCCTACGTTCCTGCAGGAGATTGGGTCGCAATTGTGGCTCCATTCTTGGCAGATAATGACAGCACAGAGACACTTCGCTACTCATTCACGATTGGCGATGATTCATCAGTCCGAACTGGCTTGAGCCTCTCTTCTTCTGATGTTATCGAAGTGAAGTTCCAACTTCAAGAATTCAATACCGATGAAAACATGTCTGGAATTCGTGTAACTCTTGTAAGCCACGATGGATTTGGTAACGTGACTCTATCGAAGTCTGATGTAAATGGAAATGTCAGCGAACAATTGATGCGAGGAAACTGGAGTTTGTTCCTGAACGAGACCTCACCTCAACAACACTGGACTCTTGACACCTCTTCGACACCATTCTCGACTGATTCAGCCGTTGATGGAATCATCGATCTTGGAATCATCACAGCAGAACTTGAGGTTCAAATCGGTGGAAAGGTCTTCTGGGACCTTGATGACGATGATATTCCTGACGGAACTGAGGGTGTTGCAAACACAACGGTAACAATTCTTGGAATGAATAATTCAGAGATTGACACCAACGTAACAACCGATGAATTCGGTGTTTGGTCCTTGTTTGTCCCAATTCAAGATGAGTACCAAGTTTCAGTGAGTAAGGAAGGCTTCAGTACTGAAGTGTACAATATCTCGAACACGAGTGCTTACCCTGTTTACTCTGAACCTGAATCCTACGATATTGAAATGACCGCCGGAAATGTAACCGTTTCAGGTAATGTCACCGACATTAACGATGCAAATCGATTGAACGGCTCGACTGTGGTTCTCTACCCTGCAAGTGGAATGGCTGGCGAATCTCAATCCATCACTCCGGTGTTTGACAATGACCAACTCAGTTGGTCGGCAGTTATTGCACCTGGTAAGTGGGTCGTCGTGGTTACAGAAGCAAATGCTGGAGAGAACGGTGGCGGTGTCGCTGTCGGCTTACTCGATGCAAGTATCTCCGATGGAGCAACCCTCGACCTTGAGATGTCTCTTGGTGGATGGATCGACTTGACAACTACATGGACTGATATTGACTTGGTTGAACACCATGCTGGTTCTGCTGACAATGGTTCATCTATGCTCAACGAAACCGTAATGATCACATTCGGTCTCGGTTCCGATGTCGAATGGGATATGGCAGTTGGTAGCGATGGTAGCATTAGCATCCTTATGCCAGCTGGTGAAGTTGAAATGGATTCATCTTTCATAACCCTTCAACATGACTTGGCTCTTGAGATGGGATACATCGGCGGTACTGTGACTCAGGTTGCAGAAGGTCGTTCTCCAGTTACTCTTTCGTACACACGTACAATCAACTCCGATACTACAATCACCTTCGTTGAAGGCAGCATGGTCAACGCAACAGCGGTCGAGGATTCAGAACTTTCATTCATAGCAATCGCAGAAGATGAAGGATACCAATCCATTGAGTTTGATTTGAACATTGATTACGAAGGAACTGAAACTGTTCAAGTGTTTGATGTTCTTGGACAAGTTGGTGTTTCACCGGACGAAGCGGACTGGAATGTTGAATTCTGGAACGGAACTGCGTTTGTCGATTCATATGAACTTTCACTTGGAATTGGAAACAACTCCAATGATACAAGTATTGAGTCTTCAGCAGTGCTCCGAGTTCGTATTCTCACAGCAAACCAATCTGAAGCCTGGCATTTGGAAAACCCTCATATCCTCAAGGTTCGTTTGATTGCCGATTCTACACCATCCAGCGAAATTGCAGTCAGTGTTCAAATCCCTCAAACCTATGGATTTACTCTGCGTGACGCTGTCACTGAAATTGGTATTGGAACTGGCGGTAGTGGTTCATTCGGGTTCATGCTCGAAAACACTGGAAACGGTGATGATTCGTTTACCATTGAGCTTGTTGATAACATTCCAGAAGGCTGGGAAGTTACTCCAATGAATTCAGTCATAAGCATTGCAAAGGGCGACAGTCGCTCACAATTGTTTACGGCGTATTCTTCTGATGACTTCACCTCGGGTTCCAAGACTGTAACCGTTCGAGTCACAAGCGAAGATGGTGTCTTTACAGATACTTTCGATGTTGAAATCACGAAAGCAAGCATTGAACTTTACATTAATCAAGGTAAGATCGTAACGCTTTCAGACAACATTGCAGACAAAGCAGGTAAACTCGTAATTCCAGTTACCAACCTTGGTTTCTTGGGAAGCGACGACGTTTCAGTCTCTGCGAATGTACAAGGTGGTAAATCATTAGGTACGCAGACGATTACTCTGAATCCGAACGGTACGACAAATGTTGAATTTGATTTAACTGCTGAAGATGCTTCAGGTACTGTCCGGTTTGAAGTGCGAGTCGAAGTTCTTGGAGATGACGCAGATCAAGTCATTCAAGAAATTGGTATAGAAGATGGAGAACAAACCATTGACTTTTCAATTGAGTACTTCATCCAAGCCGATACCGATGAGACAGCAGATACTTTCTTAGTTGCTGGAATCGTCATACTCGGTTTACTCGTAATTTATGGTGGAGTCCGATTGGCTCGCTCGAAATCTTCAACTCGATTCTGAGATGAGACAACACATTATATCCAGAGTTGCTTAGGTGACTTTGTTACTGTGATACCATGAGTGTGGAACTATGAAGGGCCTAGAGAATTTGGATTTACTTCCAGAACCTGGAGATTCTCGAATTCTCTCAGCCATTGACCCAGCAGTAGTCGGGTTCCAAGATGGTTGGAGAGCCGAGGTCACCGGATGGGCTCCATTGGATGCGGTTCCAATCGCTCGTGTACGTCGAAAGAGAATACTTGCCACGAACGGGGCAGTCTTTGCGATTCTTGTCATTATATTGCTCGTTGTCTGGGATTCTGGACTTTTGTTTCTGGAGCTTTCTCCACCGAAATCTGAGTGGGCCAATGAACAATCTCAACTTGATGATTTTTCGGAACTTGGACTTACGGGGTCTGGAGTTCGAGTTTGCATGGTGGATACTGGTATCGATTTGAGTAATCCTGCCTTTTCCGATGTCGAAGTGACGTTCAAAGACATGATTGGGACTTCGAACGCTCCGATTGATTATGGATTTATTTCGCATGGAACTCTTATGGCAGGAATATTAGTTTCTGGTAGCCACCAAATGGGTATTGCTCCGAACATAACGCTCGCCATGGTTGCTGCTTTAGGCGCTGATGAAAACGATATGAACAGTGGTTCAGAACAAACTGTGGCGAATGCAATAGCTTGGTGCCAAGACACTTTCCAAGCAGATATCATTTCACTTTCTCTTGGTGGAGAGCAGAACATCGAGATGCATACCGAAGGCACGAGCGTCTCCGCAGTTCGAAGAGCAGTTGATTCGGGTATCTTCGTCGTAGCTGCTGCAGGTAATGATGGTGGAGGGGACGACGATGGTTTGGTTTCAGTGCCAGGCAATGTCGCTCGAGTGATTACCGTAGGCGCATCGACTCGGGAACAAGGCGTATGGACGAACTCTTCGGCAGGCTCGCAAGTTCTTTCGGATGGAACTCTTCGACAGAATCCTCACATGAAACCTGAGGTTATTGCACCTGGTGAGAATATCATCAGCACTGGTATCGGAGATAGTTGGTATTCGAGTAGTGGTACCTCGGATTCGACTGTTTTCGTCACTGGGGCCTTGTCATTGCTCTTGGAAGCGTTCCCTGAATACAAGCCAACCTCCTCATCCAACGGCGACTGTATCGACCAAGTGAAACTCTCACTGATGAATTCCTCATTAAAATATGAAGATCTGGTAGCACATGATGACCATTGGGGATACGGCCAACTCCAAGCAATGGATTGGTACCTTGATTTGGCCGTTCAGGTTCCTACCTGCTGAGTTCCAATGATTTGGTAAATCTTTGATTTCATCACGAAACGCCTTGCTTCGTCCTGTTTGGTTCCCTTTCTACTCACTTAGAAATGATATTTTTAGTAATTATTGATACAAAAGAGCCTTTATTGATGATACTTTTACTCCATTTTGATATTTTAAATGTGGCAATAGAGGCGCAGTATTATATTCGAGGAGGATATGGGAGAAATGAAGAGGTGTCTATTTTGAACAATTCTACATCACGCAAAAGCATATCGTTGGTTGCACTCTTGTTGGTTTCCATCTTAACTGGATTAATCACCATACCAACCGTATCTGCTGTAAATGAAACGAAGTCCGGAATAATCTCCGGTACTGAGACTTGGACGGGCACTATGAATCTAAATGGCGATGTTACCATTGCCGAGGGTGCTAAGCTTATCGTCAATGCTGGAACGACCATTAATCTCCCACCTGGGACATTTATCGACGTTGAAGGCGCTATTTGTATCGGGGACACCTCATGTGGAGCAAGTTCTGGCTCCGCCGGTAATCAGGCTCGATTTATTTGGGCTACTCCTACTGATTATACCGTTACTGGTCGCTGTTATTCGAACAACACCAATGATCCAAATTACAACGGTGATGCCGGCTGTGGTTCTGGTATGGTTATCCGGTCCACGATTGACCAAGCTATTACTTCAATCAACTATGCACACTTTGAAAATGCATACGGTGTTCCTTTTGATACCAACCAAGTCAGTGGTAAGCAATACGGTGTCTTGGTGTTTGACGGCTCGTCGACTACTGCGACTGGTCTTACGTTCACCGACATCAATACCTCAAACATCATTGCACTTGACCTCGCCTCTCCTCTGATTAAGGATTCAACTTTCACACTCGGAATTGATGGAAACGGCTACGATGCAGCAGCAGTTCGTGCCTATGGCGCAGGTGCTGGAATTCTTGGTACTATGCGAATTCAAAATTCTGAATTCACCGGTAATACCGAAGCCGATTGTGGCCAACAAGGTGGCGGTCGCAGCCTCATTTATGTCGAAAGTTCCTACATCGACCTCTCGTTCCTTGACATTAAAGACAATGCGTACGGGTTGTTCTTGAAACAAAGTTCAGGTTCTCTATCTGACTCCACAATCAATGTCAAGTGCAGTGGTATTGACACCAACTCGCACAAGGTTACTGGAACAATCAATCACACCCTTGTCATCAATGATAACATCATTACCACAGCAGATGGTTCTGGAATTACCGCCTATGATGGCGCAATTGTTGAAGCAAACCGAAATACCATTTCAGGAGCAGCAGAAGGCTCTGGATTCGGTATTCGTTCCTCGATGGTTACCGCCAATAATAACGTAATCGGCCCAATTGGTGGCTGGAATGGATTGTGGATTTACGGAACCTCCGATGTGAGTGCAGAAAACAACACCATTCAAGACACAGCTAAAGAGGCAGTGTTGATTGGAGAATACCACTTTGAAGATCAAGGATGGAATGTTCCAACACCTACAGCAGCTCGATTGTATTTTGCTAACAACCAAATCTCGAACAACACTGGTGTTTGTAACTCGCAGATGTATGGTGGAGATTTTGCTTGTCCAGCCATTCACATGTTCATGGCCTCTGCTACACTTTATGACAATACAGTGACCAACAACGGTGGCGATGGAATGCGAATCAAAGGCAGTATCGTCAATGCTCAACGAAATACCATGGAGGTCTCCGGATTTGCCGCAAACATTTCGATGTACGATGATAACTATGGTAGCAAGTATGGTTCAATTGCCTACTTCTCTGGTAATTCATACAGCAATGCATCCCAAGTGTACAACATCACTGAATCACGAGTTATTGTTCAATCCGAATATATTCCTGATGCAGGTGGAAACGAGTTGTATCCAGTCTCCCTCCGTTGGCTCGGTCCAGAATGCCCGTATGTCCTTGATGAATGTCTTCTCGTCCCTTCAACGGCAATCATGCCTCCAGCATTCATGCCAATGGCACTCGAAGTGATTGACAATTCAACCGTCTTCTCTTATGCAGATTTGCAGAATTTCGATTCATCTAAGATTCACGTCCAAAATCAAAACTCCGCTTGGGGAAGTCAAGTGCGAGAAGGTGAATTGGTTCGCTATCAAGTCAAAGCCAAGAACAGCAACGTTGTTGACGCAACCGTTGTCATCCGAGACGCAACCGGCTTACCTCTTTACACACTTACCACAGATGCCTTTGGATTTACACCTGAAGTCTCTCTACCGTCTGATTTCTTACTCGACCGAAATTGGAATCACAAGGTTGGGGAAAGTAATGTGCAAATCCCAGGAGTGACAGACGGCCAAGGAAACCCCGTGTTCATCGATGAAAATTCATGTGCTGATGGCTATGATAACGATGGAGATACCAAAGTAGATTCTGAAGATCTCGATTGTACAGGTGGCCGTGAGTTGCCATTTTACTCAGTCGAGGCATACATGTTCGGAAAGGGACAGAAAGAATTTGACTTTGTCCTCAGTGGTTCAATCGATGATGTGATTAATCTTGATAACCTCAAACCGAGTGTTACAGTCACTCAAAATGATGGATTCTCGTTTGCAACAACAGTTGCTCTAACCGGCTCTTCATGGGACGGGATTTCGGGACCTTACCCCGTCGATTACGTCGCATATCAAAACCAGTTTGGATTGATTAAGCGTGTTGAAGTTCAACCTGCAGGTTCGACAGATTGGTATTCCGCTGTTGACTCTTCGGGTTCAGGTGGCGAAATCACGAAATCCAACCATCCATTCAAAACATGGGCTTTTGATTGGGAAATGTCTGCTCACCCAGAGGGTGAAGGCGATGTTACCTTCCGTGTCCGATCATACGACGGATTGGATTACTCTCCTGTCGAAGTTCGTAAGTACAAACTCAACCTCGTAGCACCAAGTATTTTGGTTAACACGCCAAATGATGGTACAACTCACGACAATGGCAAAGTAACGTTCACTGGCACTGCGAGTGACCCTTACTCGGGTACTTGGGGCAGTGATATCAACTCCATTTGGTTTGAAATCAATGGACCGAATAACTACACTGCGAATTTCAATGTTCCAGGCTCAACTGCTTGGGCATACGATTGGATTTTCCAAGACTTGCAAACAGGTGATTATGATTTCCGAATTTGGGCATCTGACAGTGATTTCTGTAACATTAAGACCGGTTGGATGGATTGTGCCTATGAGGGCCGTTCAATCAGCGTGAACACAGACAACGCAATTCCATTTGTTCAACTGAGTGAACCATTGAACTCCGATATTCTTCGAGCCAGTGAAACTCAATTGATTCAAGGTGTCGCTTTGGACAACGATGGAATTGTAACTCGAGTCGAAATCTCTATCTTTGATTTGGCAAGTGGTGCCGAGATCAATAATGGTCCGAACCCAGTTACCACCTTTGCTCAAAATGGAGCATGGTATACCACTTGGGATACTTCAAACCTCATTCACGACCAACAATATGAATTGCTCATCAAAGCATGGGATGGAATGGATTTCTCGAATGAAGAACGTATCCGTATTACAATCGATAACCCAAGTGATGCAGACAATCTGATTCCAGAATTCAATTCAAGCACCTGGGTAAGTACAATGACTTTGTTCTGCGATTCAAACCCAACAAAACAAGACCGTTGTAACGGTGGAATCAGTATCGACTTGACCAACCACTTCTCCGACCCAGATGGTCCTACTGCCAGCAGTACCAATGGACTTGTGTTCGATGTCTATGATGATTTGACGAACCTTGATGATGATGATTATGGGAATTATCTCACCTTCAGTTCAGAGGGTATTGTGAAATACAACCCAGCATACGTGTCTGGTCTTTCCAATGATATCTCGGAATGGTCACTCGTTGGCTTGATGTTTGAAGCAAGAGATTCCTATGGCTCTGTTGCATATTCCTACAAAATCAACATCGTTGTTGTTGAAGTTTCATTCAACGTTATTCGAGAAGGAACTGGTCCACTGGACTCATCGAATCCTGCCTACTTCAGCGGTCAAGGATTGCCAAACAGTCTTGTTGAAGCTCGATATGATAGTTTGAGCGGTGTTCGTATTAACCAAACTCGTGTCAAGGCTGATGCGACTTGGAGTATGGAAATCTCAAGCAGCCAACTCTCCGGTAATGAGGGTGCACGTAATATCATCTTTGAAATGGATGACCAAGTGTTTGCTCTTCCGGGTGAAAACTCAGATGCTTTGTTCCAATTAAGTGTTGGAGATGGTGAAGATTCCAATTCCAATATTGGATTGATTGCAGCGATTATTGTTGGTATCATCCTTCTGTTGGGCGTTGGAATGTTCTTCCTGCAAGTCGAATATGAGGATCTTGATGAAGCGGCTGAATTGCTTGCTTCACAGGAACAAGAGGCTGTTGACCCCTATGCTTGGACCAAAACTCGCCAAGATCCAGTAGCTCTTCCATCATCACAAGTGGCAATGACTCCAGTTCCGGCACAGTCACAAGTGGCTGCTGCTCCACAGGCTGCGCAACATCCTGGATGGATTTGGGATGCTGAATCAAATAATTGGGTTCCAGATCCAAATTATACTCCAAACCAGTGAAGCATCTACGGCTCACTGAATCGGAAGTATTGAAGAGGAGATAAGAGGGAGATAAGAATATGGCTCTTCAACCTAAACCCGGTGTCCAAGAGAGAATACTCTTGCATTTGCTTGATTACTCTGATTTCAAGAGCAGTGTCGAAGTACCATTTGCCCTTTCACAGATGGGGATTGCCAATGCGGTGGCTATCGCTCGGTCCAATGTTCCTCGGGCCATTGCAGGATTGAAAGATGAAGGTCTTTTGATTGAACGACAAGCACACGTTTCAGGTGTGTCTCGAAAACGTAAAGCGTATTTCTTGACAGATTCTGGGATCAATGTTTCCGAAGACACATGGTCAAGACTCCGGAATTTCGAATTAAGAAGTATCATGGATGATGGAGTAATCATTCATTCAACTTTAGGTGAACTCAATGACCATCTTAACTTCTCGATGCGGCCTGTTGATATCATTCGTTACATGGATGAGAACTGTGTCTTGGATACCCGTACATTGTCTGCTGACTTGGTCGAGAGAGACCTTTCAAAACATGTTGAAAAGCAACTTGTGACATCACTCGGTGATCTGCCTCGTCTACGACATTTCTATGGTCGGGAAAAAGAGATGGATAATATGGCGAGTCTTATTGATGCTCGTGCGACTACTTTACTGGTGCCTGGTATTGCTGGCATTGGTAAAACAACCATTGCATCAAAACTCATTGAACGCTTTATGCATCGACGCAATCTCTTGTACCATCGATGTCAAGATTGGGAAGGTTCACGCTCCTTTTTTGAGGCTGTTGCCGATTGGTTATCGGATATTGGCGACTCAAGCTTTTCTGATTATCTGGCTGCAACTCCTGTTCCACAACCTGCAGATGCGGCACGATTACTCGTTGACTGCCTCGAAGGAACTCCAACATTGATTGTCATCGATGATTTCCACAAAGTTGCCGATACCACTCTTCATCAAACATTTCAAGCAATGTCACTTGCTTTACTTGGAAGTGAGGAAGAAATTGGGCTGGTTATCTTTTCACGTTCTTTCAAACCAGTCGTCCCTGCAAAGGATGCTGAAGGTCGAATTGCAAGTTTAGTTCTCCCACTTGATGGGCTTGATTCGGATGCTGGCCGTCAACTTTTGAGTAGTTTCGAAGACCTCGGTGATGAACAATGGCTGCACATTCACGGTCTATCACGTGGTCACCCCTTGGTGTTGGAACTGATTAATCGAGGTGCTTCGGCAGGTGCATTCCACGAAACATTGGAAAATTACGTCACCGTTGAAATCTTTTCAAAGTTGAGTGCTGAACAAAAGCGTGTACTTTCTGCACTTGCCATTTACCGAGAGCCAGTGCTTCTGAGTGCGCTGGCCGAACAAGGATTGGATACCGATGAACTCGATTCATTGGTTGAACAAGGGCTTGCCCGTCAGGGAGATATTGATACCTACGATGTTCACGATTTGATTCGAGAATTCCTCTTGCGGAGCCTTGATGAGAATACCAAGAAAGAATTCCATACCAAGTGTCACACTTGGTATCAAAAGCAGAATTTCACAGCAGGTATTACCATTGAGCGAATCTATCACCTGATTCGCTCCGGAGAAGGTGGCGATGCAGCATTACTGATCGCAGACGAAGGAAGAGACCTCATCGCACAGGGCCACATGGAACTGCTCAGTTTGATTGAAAGTCTTTCTTTGGAATCACTCGATATTCCAGTTCAAATGCGAGTGTTGCAACTTCGTGGTGAAATTCTCGTCCTCCTCGGACGATTTGCTGAAGCAGAGACCATCTTCCTTTCATCACAAACACTTGGTACATCTTCGAAGGTAACACGCCTTGATGCTGAAGTTCTCTCTGCTTTAGCTGATATCGCTCTCAAACAAGGAGACACCGACAAAGCACTCACTATGCATCATGATGCACTTGAGAAGTTTATTGAGTTTGGAGATGCAAAAGGTGCTGCCCGTTCATACAATAACATGGGTTATTTGCTGCGACGAAAGAATGACATTCCAAAGGCATTGGAAGCATATGGCGAAGTCGAGGCTATCCTCAAGGGTTCAAACGACACCGAACTCATTGGCACACAACTGACTCTTGCTCGTTCATTCATTGAACTTGGTGAAATTGACCGGGCTCGAATCCATGCACTCCAAGCCTTCGAGAATACGGATGGCGGAGATGATGCTTTACTCCATGCTCGTGCACAAGCTGTTCTTGGACGATATTATGCTAAGGTAGGGGATGCAGATGTCGCATCACATCATTATTCAACAGCACTTGAAACAATGAGTGAAGCAGGTGATTTGCTCTCATTGGTTGAAATCATGATTTTGCTCGGTGAAGTTCTACAGGACTCAGGTCGAGCCGAAGATGCAATGGAACATTATCGTGAAGCATTGGTTATTGCTGAAGCAAATGACTTGCGTATGCAAATCGGAGAACTGCTCTCACGTTTAGGTGGGGTTGCACCGGATAAACCCCGTCGTATGGAATACTTACAACGTGCTTTATCTGTGTTTAGAGAACTCGGTGCAAAGTCAAGGATGCGTGAAGTGCAAGCACAAGTCCATTCTGCAGTTATGCGCCGATGAGTCAATAATTCGACTGAGGTCGATCGTATTCAAGAGATGTAATTCCATCGGAATGTACAATCCATACAGAGGTCACTCCAGCAAGAACAACACTTCCCCCATGGCCTCCAGCACCCGTGCCTGATATTGATACATTTGAATCTAAAGTTCCTCCGTTGTGAATCAATTCAACAGTGGTATCCGTCAAGACAAGAGTCATACGATGTTCATCCGCCTCAGTTGATCTCCATGTGACCTTTTCAGCGTATTCTACCGAACCCATTCGGCTTGCTTCATCTGCTCTTTCAACTGCTGCCGCAATGTCGTCAAGGTTGGATTGAATTGCATTTATATTCCACCGTTCTCGTGTTGCCGTTTCAATATCATAGGCCCACAAACTGAACATGGTAAGAAGCAATACTCCAAGCAAGAACGTGAAAATATATCCCAATTCTGTTGCAGCTGCCCGTTCATCCTGCTTCAGTGCATCTCTCTTCATGAAATCACCTCAGTCATATGGGCATTCAGTGTTGACATTTGTAAAGTGAATTGAATCGGTTGTCCATTCGTGTGCCAAACTGCTTCGGTGGTGGCATACGAAGGGTCGGGAACCCATCCTACATAGTCAGTGAGCAAATCGATTCTGCCTGGGTAGATTGTCCAATCCTCACTTGATTCAAGGCCGTCTGCTGAAGCATCGGCAATGGCCACTCCATACGGTTTTGACCATCCACGTCGGACTTCATAGGCAATTGCTGATGCCAGTGACGAACGGTCAACAAGTTCGATATCTAAATTCATAGTACCTGCACCACTTACACTGTCTTGAGTTGGATGGAGTGACGGAATGGTTGCTGCAAATCTCGGGCCGGGCCCACCTCGGTCAGAAGGGGCGACCACAATGTATGATTTGAATTCAGGGTGGTTGGTTACGACAGCACCGCCAACATAGGCCACTTCCATTCCCATGATGGACGATGAAAATTCATAACTCAAGCGAGAGAGGTGAAAGCCCCACACTGTTCCTAGGTTTGCATGAGTTGAAGGACCATTTACTCCAATCAAGGTGATTTGCATACTTGCGGGGTGAGTTCCTTCTTTCCAGGCTCTTTGCAGGTCGACTTGGCTTCTTCCACTCATTGATTCCCAAGGAAGTTGCGATGCGATCCAGCCACTTGCCTGTACATTGATCGATAGGCAACGCTGAGCACCGTCGTGATGAACTTGTACGAGTCCATCTTGGCCTCGCAAAAGGTACAATCGCAGTGCATGTCCATCTTCGATGTTGATTTGGTTGATTCCTTGGTTGAGGTTCAAAGTTTCTTGCGTATCTGTGTCGAAAAGAGTACCATTTTGATTTGTACTTCCAGTCAAATTCCAATCCGCAGCCATTCCTGCTCGAGCAAGATGAACTTGGTTGGTATTCACTCCATCGATGTGAAGCGTGTGTAACTGGCCGGATAATGCACCCGTATCGTCTGCTGGAATCACTTGCAATCCTGAACCATTGGTATCACTTCTCCAAGATACGAAAATGTCACCGTTGGCATCAAGCATTGGCGCACCTTCGACTTCTGCTGGTGGCCAATCAAAGACCATCGTTTGGTTAGGGGCAACAGAAAGTCCTCCTCCTCTCCAAGTGACCGTGACACTGTTAAGTCCAGGATTGGTGAACAGAACTTCCCCTTCAAGTGAAGGAGTGACAAAGGAATGCCCAAGATATTGTCCATCAACACTGGGCCAAGCAATTTGTCCAACATCTGCTTCCATATTGGTTTGGAGTACTAATCGTGATGGGGAACTTGTCGTTATGTGTACCACTTCAGCCGCATCGAGAGCGAATTGATGATTGAACGTCACACCAACACGGTTTTGATTCGATGGTAATGCATAGTATGAGGTGGATGTTTGATTGGTGACAATGATTTGGTTTGCGACTTCACTGACGACATGGATTTGACTGTTGCCACTCGGTAAGGGGAGTGACCAAGAAGATCCTGTGGAATCAATAGGGCTTGGGTCGTTTGCTTGCATGAGGGCAGTTCCTCCTGAGCCGATGGAAATGAGCAGATGTAATTGATGAGACGAATGGATGACTGTTTCGCCCATAGCACTGGTGTCAAGGGTATACATTCCGTCAACCATGAGGTTGAGTTCCGATTGTTTGACCGACTGATTCCAAATTTCAATTTCAATTGGTCCGAGTGGCAGTGCAAGACCGGGTGAAGCTGTCATCGAGACACTCTCTGCCCATTCTGGGATGGTGAACATGTACGGGTTTGCAGGTCCAAGTCGCAGGTCATCAACGCAAACAGCCGTGTTCATTGATTCTGGATGGCGAATGCTGAGTTCATCGTCATAGTCAAGGGCTCCTTGGACTCGGAAACTCGTGTCATCAACCCAGGTGGCCGAATACCACATGCTGCTCTGCATCATGTTCCAATTGAGTGCTCCATCAACTGGGATCAATTCAATTTCAGTCGAGTCACCCGGCATCCCAGTTTCACTCAGTGCTGCAGTTTGATGTGCTAAAAGCGACATTTGCGATGACATGTCATGCCGTTCGATTGAGCCTTCCAACTCTTCAATCACGGGAATCATTGAAACCATCATCATGGCGATAATCGAGAGGACTCCACCGAATAACAGTACGGTTGCCACTGCTGCAGAAACTGCTTCTTCATCTCGTAAGAGAGCGGACCTCATCTTGAAACCTCCACTCGCTTGACATCGACTTCTAAGAATAACTGGGCGCCTTGAGTTTCAACGGTAAAACCGTCAGCACCACTTGCTCGCAAATACGGAGCATATCCTACATAGGTGTCCAAAGTTCCTGATGCTCTGTTCAACGTGTACTCGTCGAGCATTCGCTCATGGTATTGAGGAGTGATCATATCGTTGAGTGCATTATCGACCGTGAATTTGACATTGTATGCATGTCCAGTGAACAGCGTCATTGGCCCGAGTGAAATCATGTTCATACCAATGTTATTTCCAGAACCGAGTGAACCGTTAATGAGTACATCATTGAGAACCAATGACAGTCGGAACTCACCGTTGACAAGCGTGTCAATTTCGAGGTTTGGATATTGTGTGACACGCCACGGTTCATTCGGGAACCGTTCCACACGTGCATCGTTCATCAAAGCGATTTGATGTTCGCCCATTCCCAGGGATGTCGTGATTTGAATCCCTGAAACGATGTAGGTGACGCTTCGGTGAATTGCAATACCATCGGCATCGTAAACCGTCACTGAAATCCAATGCTGACGAGATGAAGTATGGTTGATGAGCACCTCTTGATGCGAAGAATCAAAGGCATAGTTTTCGATACTCGATTCCGTCTCAATGCTCATGCTGCGAGCCGTCTCATTCATTGAATAAACTCCAATCGTGGAAATATTTACGTTTCGAACAATCACAGAATCGTAAGGAGTCAGATCAGCGGCGATGGTCCATGTTTCGACTTTTTCAATTGGCTGAATCATTGTTGATTGCAGTGCAAGTGTGTGGCGGATACCCGTTCCTTCTGGAGCACTTCCTGCAACATCGATGCGGTCTTGGAACCGTTCAGCAATTCCATTGGCACTGTTCCAATTTGTGTTGTCTTCGAAATCACCGATGTATGGGTTCAAAAATACCCACACTCCACCCATGATGGTGATTACCATGGCCAGCATCATGACAACACCAAGCACTTCGCTCACACCACGTTGGTCCCGGCGAAGGGACGGGTGCGAAACTGTGCTTGACTGTGCGTTCACAGATGGCACACCCTTTGGCATCATTTAGCCATTGACCCTAACACCCCCCCATAGGGGGGTGATTTGAGTGATTACTGATGGCTCGGATTGAGGGTGTTGGATGCCTCAATTGGTTCATTCTTGCCAATATAGTGTGAGCATTCAGGTCCATCTTGAAGTGAGATTGAGATATCCCCAGTAAAGACTTCATCAATGTGGTACAAGACTGTTGATTCAGCCAGGTGTGGTTGGTTATTTTTTATGGACAAATGTGTCAATGAAATGCTCTTGGTTTCAGGTGTGCAAACTTGTGCGAGAAACTGTCCAGTTTGGTCATTTGACAAGTGGCCACCTCTTCCGCTAATTCTGTCTTTGAGTGAGTAAGGGTATGGACCGTTCATCAATCGGTCATGGTCATAATTTGCTTCAATCGCAATGTGTTCACAACCTCGAACATGGGTGACCAATTCATCGGTCCAAGAGCCGAGGTCAGTAATGATTGCAGCTCGGCCTCCATTGTGGCTGGCGATGAAGGCGACATTGTCTGCACCAGAATGAGGAACTGGCACTGGGAGGACTGCGAGGTCTTGGCTAACACGAATCATGTCTAATGATTCGAAATAGTAAGTGAGTTCTGGGATTAAGCCGAGTTCCTCAGCAGTTCTGTGATTTGCTTGGACCTTGATCTTCCAACGCTTCTGTGCGACAGCAGCCCCACCGCCGTGGTCGCCGTGATGATGGCTGATGAACATGAAATCAATTTCAGTAGGGTGAATATTCAGACGCCCCAGTCTTTTTTCAAGTTGTGCTCCACTAAATCCTTGGTCAATCAACACTTTGGCATGCTCAGTTTCAAGCAAAGTCGCGTTCCCACGACTGCCTGTTCCAAGATGCGTGAGTGTCATTGCCATCTCAATCATTTATCACGGAGCGCGAGCGGCCTTTGAAGAAACCGCATCGGTTCGATGCAATACGGTGTTTTTCTGACTCGAGTTCTAAGGTGCACATACCTTTTTCGTTCGTGATGGTGAAGTTTCAGTGGTTGTTGAATCTAGAATTGTCCGAACATCGCTCCATCATCCTCATAAGTGTCTTGGGAGGGTTACACATCTGCGAAGCGTATGCTTTGTAGGCTGGTCTCAAAATGCGTCGTAGTTTAACCACTCTTCTAACCACACTTGCCGTTGTTGCAAGTCTCCTGTTCATGTCGCAATTTCCTGCGGTTTCGCCGGTTTCAAACCTCCACCCGGATTCGACGGACGGTTCCAAGCCCCCTACGACAGATACCGATGGTGATAAAATTCCAGATGTTCATGAAAACTTGTTCGAAGCATGGATGAATTGGAGCACAGTCGATGGCCGTTCTATCATCATGCAAGGTATGGATAATAACAATGCATCAGATGCTTTTGTTGACCGAGATCATGATGGTTTGAACGCTACTGAAGAATTTTGCTGGCCTTATCCTGCAAATTGTACATCTCCTGGATTCCCGCGTGGATTAACAGGTACTGTCAATGAAGAAGGTGAACGAAGTTATCTCGACCCTCGTATGTCCGATACAGATGGTGATGGAATGCCTGATGGATATGAGGCATACATGTGCGAGCGTGTCGGTGGCTACAACTCTTTTTCTCTGAAGTATGAATGTCAAAACTTTGACCCCTTGAACGGCTCTGATGTGTATGATGACCCCGATGAGGATGGGTTTGACGTGAATCGTGACGGTGTACTTTCCATTACAGAACGTTTTTCCTCGCCCGAAGAATATATTTTCGGGGCGCCATTGAACCATACCACTGAATTGGATGGAATGTGGTGTTCGGCTTCTTTACCAGATGGTTCAGTGTTCAAGAATTGGCCATTTATTGCGACAGGACAAAATGCAACCTTCAAGAATATACTTGCCGCATGTACCGAAAATGCTTCCATGGTTATCGATGAAGACCTTTGGCTCGGTACCGATCCTCTGCTTGCAGATTCTGACCGCTATCATTGGGATGGATTTTCTATTCGCCGTTTATTCCCTTCTTTTGGAGATGGGATTCCTGATGGCTGGGAAGTTCACTTTGGTCTTGAACCTTTGAACCGCACGAACGCTCTATTGGACCCGGATGCTGATGGCTGGGATGCGAACCGTGATGGAGGCGTTTCACCCGATGTAAGTCGTACTCTGACAGCGCTGGCTTTAGGTGAATCACTTTCGACTCTTGAAGAATACTTTGTTCATGACGATAATGGGAATTCTGTACTCCCTGGCATGAAATCGGTATTGCTTGGCAATCAACTCGATACTCATCAATACATACCGTTGAGTTTCACTGCACAAGAAGATGAAATGAGTCTTATCCATCACGATGTTCGTGATCTCGATGAAGACGGTACTATGCTGTATGCAACAACTCGTTATGGTTTGACGGTTTTTGACTATGACCAAATGGTGAGTTTTGACCACTGGATGCCTCAAGGCGTCGAGTTGCATGAATCTTTACTTCTCTCTCTTGAAGATGTATCCTATGCACTCGCAATTGCAACGAACATTGGTTTAGCCGTTGCTCCTCTGCAAGCAGATGGTAATCTCGGTCCACTTGCCACTTGGGACTGGTCACTCTCGGACGAAATCTTCGCTCTCTCGCTTTTGAACTTCGATGGTCAAAACCAACACATCATTGGCTTAGGTCAATCTGGTGAAGGCGCTGTGTTCGGAGTTACCTCTTCTTCTCAAATCGCACAAAACTATGAACTCGCAACAGGACTCTACACAGCACTGAGTCAATCCGAAGCTACGGTGACTGGAATTGCACACGGCCCCGCTGGCGGTGGCAACAATACTCTGTATGTTGGTACAGACCGAGGATTGTTATTCGGAGAAACAAGCACAGCACGTGGTTCTTTTGAACCGACATGGAGATTTTATTACACGCCCGAAGTCACTCCTTACCCAACAGCGATTGATGAACTACGTTCTCTCTCACTCGGTATGATTGCCAATCCTGCAAACGTCCGAACGATGTCTCTTGCAGGTCCTACACAATCGAATGCACAGGTTTTGTGGTTTGGTACACCTTCTGGAGTCCACAGGATGAATCTTGTTGACAACTCAATTACGTACGGTGGATTGCTTGAACATCCTGGCGTTGATGGGAAATATGTTCGTGATTACAATAACGTCTACTCACTCCATACAACTGGTGATGAAATTCTCATCGGCTCTCAAAAGGGTCTTTGGGCGATTTCGGGAGATTATTCTGCGGTCTATGGTTTCCAGAATCAAGAAGATGTATTTGGAGAAATTGTCACCGTGCAAACAATCACAGTTGACGGCAATACCACAGTCTTCACTGGCTCTTCACCTGGGCAATATGCAAATCTCGAATTGATGAACCCTGGTGCCAATGATTCCGATAACGATGGAATGCCAGATGGTTGGGAAGTTGCCAATGGATTAGACCCGACCGACCCTTGGGATTCAATTTTTGATACCGATGGTGATGGAATCGATCTCGACCAAGCAGGTGATGGATTTTTGGAACGGCTCTGGACGAACTTAGATGAATATCGATATGAGTCTCAAACGCTCAATGGTTACAATTCCACCAACCCGAAAGTCGGTGATACCGATGGTGATGGATTGGGTGATGGCAGCGAATATTTCGGTTTCTTCTATGAAGATTCCACACTCTGGTGTCACTATTCAGTTCAAATGGAATACATCTGTGATGATGCAGCAGGACAAGCAGCCAATGCGACGTATCTTGGTCTTTCAAGCAGCGATCAAGGTACGGATCCTACAAACTTTGACAGCGATGGAGACGGTATGCCAGATGGATGGGAAATTGAACACCGACGCTGGATAGGCTCTTCCTTTAGTGGAGGGAACAATTGGACCCTCGACCCGAATCGTGCAGATGATGCAGATTGGGATGCAGACCGAGATGGGCTTGCAAACCTATGCGAGTACCAATGGTCGCTTGTACGCGGTGCTGGTGTTGAGGGATTGTTGTTTGAATCACATGGTGAATCAATCAACTCGACCCTTGAATGGTTTGAAGCAGACCCGAACAACATTGATTCTGATGGCGACTCACTACCCGACGGATGGGAATCCGGCGGTGCATGCACATGGGACCCTTCACGTCAAGGCGTTAACCCACTCAATGCTTCAGACCTCTTTGAAAACCCCGATGGGGATGGATATGATATCAACCACAATGGTGTGTTAGAAGATTCAGAGGCCTTTGTTAATTATTTAGAATTCCACCTCCGGTCTGATTTATTCACCGGAAACCAAACCTTTGATGGTGAAGCACTTCCAAACGGTTTCTCCACAGATTTGTTTTCGAATATCAGTGCCTATGGAGTTCCTGAGGCAAACTTCGGGGACCGAGCATCAGGCTCAGTAACAGCTCTTCAAACAATCACGAACATTGGTTCAGCAGACCCCTTCGATGCAGATTCAGATTCTGATGGAATGCCAGATGGCTGGGAAATTTGGTTTGCTCGTTGGAATGTTCTTGATGATGCTTGGACTTTGAATCCGTTGGACTCTGCAGACCGTTGGGAAGATGCTGATGATGATGGTATGGCGAATTGGGAAGAATACAACGCGATTTCTCCGCAACTGAGCGAAACTGACCAAAACCGCACTTCACCTCAGTGGTTTGTTACAACGGTTGGTTCTGCATTTGCCTTGCAACAATGGCCAGGCTATACCTTTGAGAAATCTTTTGGTTCTTTTATCTCTTCAGACCAAGTCAACCTTACCGGCTTAACTTCTGACCCAAACAACGTTGATACCGATGGGGACGGCATGATTGATGGTATTGAACAGTTATTCACAACATGGAATTATACTGCTGAAACTTGGACTCTCAATCCTCTGGTTGCAGGTGATGGCGGCTTTGATGGTGATGGTGATGGCTTGACTGATAGTCAAGAATTTGCTATTGCGGTGGAGAATCCTGACAATGGATTAGACCACCCTGCAGATGCTCCACTCTTGCACCTTGATGGCGATGTTCAGCAACCGACAGAAAAAGCTCAACGTGTGTTTAATATTCTCATCACCAAAGAAACTCGTGGCAAACGTCTGCTGAATGATTTCAACGATTGGCAAGCCGGTGTTCCACCAAACCCAATCCTTTCGACACTTCTCGGTATGTCTGACCCAACCAATCCTGACACGGATGATGATGGTATGTTTGATGGCTTCGAGTACTGGTTTACCGAATGGGACTTGGAAGAGAACCGTTGGAGTATGAACCCGTTGATCGATAGCGACGTCAACCTCGATACCGATGGCGATAGTTTCGACTGCGATGGTGACGGTAACATCTCGATGGATGAACGGTTCTCCAATTTACGTGAATGGGAATCTCGCACCTATGGGAAATACATCTCTCGCTTTAGTGTACCAGTTGCTGATGGGATTATTGACTTTGGAGACGATGCTATTCAAGCGTATATGGAAGAACTCGGTATGACCTTCGCTCAGGCTCAACAAGCACTCTATACTGATTTCGTATCAAAGAGTCAAGCAAGCTCTGACCGTATGGATATGATTAATCAGTACAATCAAAACAACTTCAATCAAACTCTACTTGGAGTTGCTGACCCAACCAATGCCGATTCCGATTCTGATGGTATCGAAGATGGGTGGGAGTATTGTTATGCAGTTTATGGAATGGAAGATGTTTCCACAATCAATCACTGGGCTTCGAATCCATTGAATCCATGGGATGTCAATTACGATGGAGATCACGACGGCTGGTACGACCGGTCTGTCTTTGACCAACCTGCTCAGCAAGGGACATGGTCTGGACGTGTGTTTACGCCCGGTACTGCAATCATTCAATCCGGTCTTGGTGATTTACCCTTTACCAATTGGATGGAATGGGATAATTTAACTCGCCCAGACTTGAATGATTCTGATGAAGACAGTGTATCGTATTCAACAGTCGTTTCCAATGGCCAGGTCGTGTATCATCAACAGGACTTCAACCTCACTGATGGCCGTGAAGTGTTCAAGTATGGAATCAATCCGAGTGACAATGATACCGACGGTGACATGTTACCTGACTGGTATGAATATTCGAAAGCATGGAACGAAACAAACGATAATTTCAGTTCGTTCTTACAAATTCGAGTCGTTTGGATTGATGCTGCGACTGGTGGCGCTTGTTCGACCGACACAGATTCATGTTTGCCGTTGTCTCAACAAGGTTCTGAAGGAATTCTCTCACGACCAGATCTCTCTTCAACTTGGTTTACTTTGAATCCTGCAGATCCTGTTGATGCTAATTATGACCCTGACCAAGATGGGAATTGGGATTGCTCTGGTGCCGGATGTGTCTATGAACCGTATACGAATTTCCAAGAATTTTTTAGCATCACGGACGCCGATCTTTCTGCCCCAAATGCCGTGCGACTAAGCGGTATGATCTATGATGGAGAGATTGTGCTGGAATGGTGGCAACTCCGTGCAGCTCTTTTGAAACTTGATTCGGATGGTGCAAGTCCAGAGAACTATTTGAAAATGGACAAATCCTTCGGGAATGATATTCGGTTTGCTTACATTGTCGATGATAAGGATACGAATTTCCTTGTCCAAGATTCAAGCGATGATGAAATTCATTTGGCTGGAAACAGAACAGATGCTTGGGAGATTTACTATGCAGGTTCACCGAACACAGCTCCAGTTCGGGCAGTTGGGGAGCATGAATTCGGCTGGTATCTTCTCGATTTAGATAATGACCACATTGCTGAAGGCTCTGATCCAATGAATTGGGATACTGACGGTGATTGGATGGTCGATTGGTTTGAAGTTCATGATGATGAAGAGGATGGCATCCGTGGCGACTCTTCACCAATCCGATATGATTCACGCCAAACAGGGTGATTTTGAATAACCTGTAGGCGTATGGTTCAAAGGCCAATGGCTCTAAGCATGTAAAAAGGGGGGCAGTCATGCAGAAGGATTTAACCAACGGCCGCGGAATAATGTTCATCCTTTTTTTCATCATGGTCTTGTCTCCGATGGGTCCAATGGCAGATGTTTTTGTCGGCTCTGCTGATGCTGCAGGCGTATCACGTCACATTTACTCACTGCATGATGGTTCAAGTGAATATGTTGCTCTCTATCAAGGTGCGAACCCCGACGTTGGGGCAATGGTCTCTCTTCCAAAGGGCGCTTTGGTCACCGAAGTATCGATGACACTTTCTGGCGCCTCTGCCACCGGATGGAGTCAAACTGTAACCGATGACCGTGACGAGTGGTTTGAAGGTACAACTTCAGCAACTGACGCACGGAGTGGAGAATTGAGTCTTGCTTTTGCCAACCGATCAACAAATTTCTTCCCACACGGCTATGATGAACTGGAAAACTCTGCATCAGATGCCTGGCTTGACAATGGTTCGTACGCCGTTCGTCAACCGCACACTTCGAACTCTACCGAAAACAGATTCTCACAGCAAGCTCTCAAGACATCTTCGAATCTTATGAAACAAAGCCAAGGTGCAATTCTAAAGCATCACGATTGGCTCTTCATGTCAACTTGGAGTACTTCGACCTTCCAGAACATTGTCCACCGTCTTTACCCGAATAATGCTACCAAAGAATCCGTCATTACCCTCGACCAAGGCCAATGCACACTTCCTACTCTCCACCCAAGTTCATACTACGGTAGTTACGGCTTCCGAGATTGGACCATTACTGATGATGAGCGAATGTTTGCAATTCTCTCCGGCTACCGATATCATTACTCCTCTTCAGCCCCAACACAATACCATCGAGTCCTTGAGATGGATATCTCACGTGATGATACATGGAAATGCATAGACTCCTACGACGTATCTCCACAGTATTCCGATTATACAGCAATTGCTTACGACCGTGATACCGAAGATGTTTGGATTGTCCATAACGCTCAACGTCGTATTGTTCCATACACATTCGGAGACCAACCCGATGGCCAATACACTCGTGGTCAAGACATGTATTCCTATTCCTCTTCGTCTGGCAGTTCTTGGGAATGTGGCAAGACTGGTCAACAAGTTCGTGGATTAGAAGTCAATGAAAGCACTTTCTTCATGCGATGCCAAAAAGGAACTTCAAGCCAAGATAAAGACCAACTCGAAGCTTGGACCATTTCTGGAACTTCTACTTCTCTTGTCCCTCAAACGGGTACCCGCCTCCTGTCAGCACTTGGTTATGGCCTGCATTTTGACGGTACACGATTCGTAACAGTTGACTGTGGCTATTCCTCTTGGTCTTCGGCTACTTTGTACTACCGTGAATACGGAACTGGATGGCAATACAAAACAACTCCTGCACCGGGTACGACCACATGGTTTGGCCCTGTAACCGAATCAGGCGACCCGATCTTGAGTGTCAATGTGCAAACGTATTGGTCTGCAGCCTCGATTGGTGACCGTGTTGATTACTGGGTTTCTGCAGATAACGGCACGCATTGGGAATCCGTTGAATCAAATTCAACGATTCACTTTTCTTATCCCGGTACTGAATTAGTCTGGAAAGCACAGTTAATTGGTTCTACGGCCGTTTCTTGGTGGGTCGATGTTGAATATTCAACAGAATATTCGCCTTCCGGAAGTTGGACCTCACCTCCTTATACTACGGGTACAAAAGTGGGCAAAGTGAGACCGAACTGGATTGCTGATGTACCTTCAGGTACGTCGATATCAGTTCAAGTTTCAAATGATAATGGTTCAACGTGGCTTCCTGCAATGAATCACCAAGAAGTGAGTTTCCCATCAACTGAAGCAGGCGATACAATTCGATACGCAGTAAGTTTGTCAACAACCGACAACTCTCTTTCTCCTCTTATTGACTCCATCACGATGGAATACGAAGAAGGCTATCCTGACCGTCCGAAGTTGGATATCGGTAACGACCTTATTTGGGATTGGGAGTCTCTTCTCTTCTTGAATGAGTCCGCAGTTCTTGCAAGTGATGAATCAATCGTTAGCGTTGATGTTAAATCTCAACCAACACTTGTTCAAGCCTTCAATTCGATTATCCCTCAAAATGGTGATGGTGATGTTCTCATTCCAATTGCTGTCAAAGCGGCAACATCTGGTCGAGTCAAAATTTCTAACATCGACATTGCTTACAAAATGCAAACTCGTGCGATTGATGCCTCCTTAGAAGGTGGTCTTCTTTCGCCCGATGGAGTGTATCGTAATCTTCAGGTTCGAATTGCCCCGGGTGATGAAGTTGACCGAGTTACTGAAGCGCTTATTGCACTGAATAATTCATACGGTGAAAATCCAGCATTTGATTGGCAACGTGGCGACACATGCTCTGTGGTGAGTGATGCAGAAGGAATTGTTCAATTTGATGTCGCCAATTGTACCTCAACTATGGATCCAGAAGGAATGGTTTCCATCCGTATACCGATCAAGGTCGATTGGTCTTGGAACGATGAAAGTAAAATGCAAGCGTTGATTTCTGTTGAAGACGACTTAGGTCAAGCCGTTGCTGCTTGGGATACTGAAGACTTGGACATCACTGTTGAAAACGATATTCAGTTGGATGGGCTGCGCGTCTTTGAAGAAACGGGCCGAGAACTTTACTCGCAAGATTGGGTTCGTGGTGGCTTCAACCTCTCGTTCACAGGACTTATCCACTTCCAAAACTCACAACTCACGCCGTTGGCAGGACAATTTGCTCTTCGCGTACTTGGACAAAACGTCACCTATGATGGCGACCCTATCGGGGAGCCAGTCCTTTTGGCCCAAGAGCAAAACCCTGCGTTCGGTGTCTATAACATCACCTTCCAATCGCCCTTTGAATCAGCTCCTGGCGGTATGGTCTTCTACGTCGAAGCAATCCAGATGGAAAACGGTTCGGTGTTTGCAAACCCTGGCTACAATACAATTCGATTGGTACTGGATGGGAATTCACCACTTGTGCTTTCATCGACTCCTGGCGATGGTGAGGAGCGGCATGCAGGTCCACCTTCACCCGGTGGTCAAGCAATCAGTATCGTCGTTCAAGATTCAGTCGACCCACCGAATCAATTGACACTCAATTATTGGATTGGTTGTAAAGCCAGCGAAGCCATTGGTTGCAGTGATTACAATTTCGATGGCTTGCCAAACTTGGATGAATACGAATTTAAAACGCTAACTTCTCCTGATACTCAAGCAGGTGGATTGAATATCTTTGATGGCCTCATTGATGATTCAATGCTTCAACACGGACAACGTGTCTCTTACTTCATCACTGGAAAGGACGCTCAAGACAATGCCATTGCCATGGGTGGTGGCCCTGTCTGTCCAGACAGTAATGTTGCATGCGGATACGTACCCGGTGAAGTCGTACCAGATTGGGATAATGACTTGGGTACATACAAAATCCGTGTAGAATTTGAACCAGAACTCGACCTTGATAACTCAACAATCCTTGGTCACGATGATCAATCTCCACTCCACCCAGGCATACCATATACGGCACAAATCCTTCTTTCGGACCGCAATGGCTGGCAAGATATTCAATACATTCAACTCGCTCTTGGTGGAGATTTCAATGACGACGAAACTTCGGTGTTTATCTCTTTGACCAAAGGGGAAGATGGCGACCCAGTTGCATTGATGGAGTCCGGTTCTGCAAATATTGCAGTCTCAAACCTTTACTCAAGTGTGGACCTTGATGAAGACAACAACGATATCATCAAAATATTAGCACGATTCCAATTGACATGGACCTTCCCTGAATCTTTTGATACCAATGGTGAAAACCAAATCATCCCAAAGATTCTAGTGACTGATTTGCCATGTAACGTGGGTGAACTCACGCCTTGTTTCGAAGCAACAGCAGGGTTGGGTAACGATGCATGGAGTCTTGATAACGACTTTAGATTTGACACCACGGAAGGTCATATTCGTGCTGTCGAACTACGTGATGGAACCAACCATTACAATTCTGATTTCAAAGAAACGCTCATTGGTGCTGGACAGGCATTGCGTGTCAACGGTCGTGTTCTGTTCTCAGAAGATGAGACGCCTGCTCCGGCAGGTGCATTCGATGTCGTCTTTGGAGACTATGATAACACATGGAAAACTTCAACTCGCGATGATGGCGAGTTTAGCCTCGACCTGCTGATTCCTTCAGTGCCTTCTGGACATCTCGACTTGCGACTTGCCCTCAATGATTTACCAGGATTCGCAATGGATGAAACATCATCTTTCCAACGGGTTCGATTAGCAGTGGACAATTCACGTCCGACGATTGCGGCGATCTCCTTAGATGAAGTTGCATCAGGTTCAGACCTTTCAATTGGTGCATGTGGCAATCTTTTGGTCATGCTTGAAACAATAGATGACTATGGATTTGACCTCGATGAACCTGCAGTCTTGCATTACCGTGTTCGTGCAGGAGAAGCAGAAATTTCACGAGGAAGTGTACCTCTGCCTGACACAACACCATTTGGGGAGCAGTTCTTCTGGACAGGACACCTTGACCTCACCGACTCTGGTGCCACAACATTGCTTCCATCCTATATGGTCGATGTATGGGTTTCCGGTTCTGATTCAGCAGGTAATCCATTCAACACATTTGGTAATTCCATTGATGAGCCAATTGCTTCTTGGTCTCTCGCTTTGCTCGGGCCGAGCATTGACTTAGATGCTGCAACCAGTACTTTCTCATGGGACGATCCAAGTCCGATTGCACAACAAACTGTGGGACTTGACTTCGAAGTGCGTAACCTTGGTGGCAAAGGTGATGTTGCCTTTATCTTACAACGTGCAGTCGATGGAGGCTTCTGGGAAGACACTGCACGAGTTGACCTTGTAGCGTCTGCAGGTGCTGTTGTTACTGGAACACTCCCTACTGTCGCAAATGTCAAAGCAGGTGAAAATATTGACTTCCGTATTGTTGTCTTAGTGGATGAAGTGGAAATGGACCGTAAGACTCTCGACCCGTTACTGGTCAAGGAAGAAACTATTCGAGACGGTGAAGCTCTTGCTCTCCAGGCTCAAGAAGGAACCTTTAGCATTGTTCTCTACCTCATTGCACTGGTCTCACTCAGTCTTGCAATGTGGTTACTTGTCATGAATCGCAGGATTCGCTCGGGTGAGGTTGAGGGTGGTGTCGAAGACCAAACTGCAGAAGTAATTGAAGAATTGAATCATTCAAAGATGCTCCCTCAAATCGACTTGAACATTCCTCCTCCAAACGATTTGGTTCTTCCCGCCCCTCAATCGGTTCCTGCACCAGTTGCAGCACCGGCTCCCTCGGGTACACGTGCTCCACCACCGATTCCTCCAACTGGCCTTCCTCAGGGATGGACTCAAGATCAATGGGACCACTTCGGATGGCAATACGTTGATGCAATGACAAAGTGAGTTGTTCCTATGACTGACGATAAGGCTGCGGCCGTTGATGGCATGGTCACAATGCAAGAGCGGATGGTTAATCTCATCAATCAATTGAGCATGCCTTTGATTGAAGTGAGCCTCGTCCTCAGCAAGCATATCGCTGGCCTTTCACGTTCCTTAGACGAACATATTAACGCAACAGAACAAACATTCCCTGAGTCCGTAACTCACCCCTGGGCCATTGATACACCAGAAGGAAGTGATGATTCATTTAGTTTCGACCTTGAAAAAATATTCAAAATTATTGATACCGACAGAATGGACATTCTTGCAACGCTTGTTCGAGTTACGCTCGTTGAAATCGATGCCTCATTAGCAGAAGGATTACTGGCACTGCGCCCTTGGGAAGCCCTTTCACGGACCCAACTGGCCAAGGCTAAAGGCCCTGGCCAATTGTTCTCACCACTTGAAATCCCAGAAGACTGGTGAGCAGTGGGTTTGAAAATAACCACCGCCACCGCACACCATGGAGAAGGGCGTTCGCATCTGTTTAGGAATTCTCGCAGTCCTTATTTCTCCTCTCCTTTCAGGGTGTATTGGTTCTGATGCCCTCGGTAATTTAGGACTGAACAGGGGGGTTCCTGGTGGACTTACGTTGGCCTGTCTTGACGATTCAACCTACACTTCGATGGTGGTCGAAATCGATTACCAAGCCGGCTATCAACCTGAAACTACATCCACCGACCTGCTGAAAGAACGTCTCGAATCGGTTTGTGATAAACCACAAGGGATTGAATTTAAATTTACTGAAACGGATTTTGAGAACGAAGATATCTGGAGTGCAGATGATGTGCGTAGCGCTGGTTGGGATGCGAAAAGCCATGACCCCAGAGATGATTCAACCCTTTACTGGCAAGTTATTTTCCCTGCCGGTGTCTATGATGACAGCAGTGTGCTTGGAGTGGCAGTCGATGCCTCGACCATTGCCCTCTTCAAAGATTCAATCGATGATGCAGAAAATTTCTTCCAACGACCTTCAGCAGAGAAAATAGAAAACAGTGTTCTTGTTCATGAATTTGGACATCTCCTCGGATTGGTCAACACGGTCTATACTTCGCCTGCAGACCATGAAGACAGTTCTCACCCAGGCCACTCAAACAACGAAGATTCAGTCATGTATTGGGCTATTGAATCCTCAAGTATCGCCAATTTCTTCGATAATGATTTGCCGACCGAATTTGATATCGACGATAAGCAAGATTTGCAAGGCTTAGCAGATGGTTCAATACCATGTACGAACCAATTGTGGAAACCTTAGTTCGAATGAGATGCTATCTTCTTGGTGGCTTCTCGCCATGCATCAAAGATTGAATAGAGCCACAATCCGACCCACAGTACGATGGTGAGTGCAAGAGGGATTTGGAGCATGGTCCAGTCGAATGCCTTTCGGTGTTGGCGATTGAAATGTTGACCAAGAAACAGAAACGGTACCGCTGCTAAGAGTGCTGTGATCAGTGGGCGTAAAGTTCCCCATGCACCGACTCCAAAGGTGATTTCTTTCCAAATTTCACGAAATAAACGGACGGGGCGCCAATAGAGAACTCCCTTGTCGTCTTCTTCTTCTGGGAGAAGGAGCGTCAATTCTGAATGTTCTTCCATGCTCCCCACTGAACCTTCGTGTCGGTTCTTCTTAGTCAAGATAACGGGTCTTCACAGGACGCGAGCATCAAAAACCCCCACGATAAGGCAATGACATGGCTCGGATATTGGTGACGGGATTTGAGCCGTTTGGCGCTCATCAGCGGAATATCTCCAGTGAACTGGTCGAACAGTTGCCATCAACTCTACGATTGAATGACCCGTGGTCAGATGTCAGACAGCATACGGAAGCACCTCTTGACGTTTTGATTGAAACACGGGTACTCTCCGTTGATGAAACGGGCTCGACAGAAATTTCATCTGCACTTGAACAAGGTGAGCATTGGGATGCAATTCTCCATCTTGGATTGTGTGAATCGTGTCAAATCCCACGCATTGAAACGCTGGCTCAAGATCGAATCGAGATGCGGATTCCTGATAATAATGGCCGTCAACTACGTGACCAAACCATCACAGGAAAAGGTGACCTCGGAATCACAACACCAGCACAATCGTGGATGTCTCTGGGCTGGCCAATCGAATGTGAACTTTCTAAAGATGCAGGGGCATTTCTGTGCAACGAAACTTTGTATCGAACTCTTTCTGCAATTAAAATGACCACAAATGAGGATAGAAGTCAGATACCATGTCTGTTTCTTCATCTTCCTCCGGATGAAAATTGCTCAATTACATCTGGGCTTGAACTGGTCCAAGAACTGCTTCAACGAATGATGTATCGCCCAGTGCTTTCTGTTGTTGCAGCGTTAATCTCTGACAATGACCAGTATCTTGTTGCTCGTCGTTCATCGACCGAAAAGCACCCTGGGAAATGGGAGTTCCCTGGAGGTAAAGTTGAACCGAATGAATCGTTTATTCAGGCCATTGAGCGTGAAATTATGGAAGAATTTAGTTGGCATGTGAAAGGAGAATTGCCAATTGGAGTCTGGTATCATTCACTGAAAGAAGTTGACATCGCTTTACATGTGCTGCCTACGACTTTTGAAGGTCAGTCGCCTTCTTTCGACAACCAAGAGTTGTGGACTGCACACGATGCAGTCGCTTGGAGGTCACTGATAGACACCACTGCACTTGATTGGCTTGGTAACGATGCGGCAGTAGTCGAATGGATGAGAGATACAGGTTACTTGCCTAAAGCCAAGTAGCTGCTTCACCATCGACGCCCATTGCATTGTCATCTTTAATTTTACGTGGGGCAATATCTCGCCCCTTATGCCATGTTGCTGCTTCGAGCCAATCGGCGAGATGTTCTCCTTCTAAGGTAATGGTAATGACTCCGCCAAGGGGGTTTTCATTTGGCAAGGGAAAGGCTACTTTTCCAGCAATTGCCGCCTGTCGTAGCAAGTCGAATTGGGTTTTTTGTCCATCGAAGTGAACGGTCATGGCATCCAAGGCTGTATCGAGTATTCGATAGTCATGGAGTAACTTGAGGTAGGTCTCAAGTGACACTTGTTCAGCACTCCATGTCTCATTGCTTGCCTTTCCGAGTTCTGGTTCTTCAGATGTGTTCTCTCGTGGAAATTCAGGGAATAGAGCTAACACTGCCTGCAGCACCTTTTCAGGAGAGTCGGCACCACTCAATTTCGTTTCAATGAGTATACGCAAGTTTTCATTGACGCCGTTGAGTCGCAGCATTGGCTCTTGCATGAACTCGCCAACCAGCGCTTGCACATGAACATGCCTTTCATCGGGAAAAAAGGCGAAGAGGTGAAAGTCAAAGTCATGTTGGCAAGGGTATGAGTGATGCGCAACCTTTGATTGCATCAGTCATTCCAGTACTGAATGAATCAATGCATATTGGGGCGTGCTTGGATTCACTGATCGCTCAATCATTACCTGCAGACCAGCATATGGTGTTGGTACTTGACGGCGGTTCAACAGATTCGACACGGGATGAAGTCAGCAAAGCCATACAACGCAGCAAAAACGCTAATGGACCTCTGATTGAGTTACATTCAAACCCTAAAAAGTACGTTGGTGATGCACGCAACCTTGCTCTAACACTGCTTCCAGATTCGATTCAATTCACCGTTGAAATGATTGGTCATTCAACTGTCGAACCGGACCATCTCGAAATACGCCGACAAGAATGGACTCGCATTGAATCAACAACAACTGTTCCTTTGGCTGCTGTTGGCATCCGTGTAAAACCGCGAATTGGTGAACACGGTATCATTGAATCATGGATTGAAGGGACACTCGCATCCCCTCTTGGCAGTGGCAGTGGACAGTTCGATACCTTCACAGTTTCAGGTCCAACACATACTCCTGCTTTCGCAATGCATTCACGTCAAGCCTTAGAACAAGTGAATGGGTGGGATACATCCTACATTACCAGTCAAGACAGTGACCTTTCAATGAGGCTGCTTGAAGCCGGTTTTTCCATTCATCGTACACCAGCAACAAGCGTACAGATGGTAAAACGCTCTGGATTGTTGAAATGGTGGAAGATGGGGCATCGGTATGGTTTTTGGCGAATGAAGATTTTACGGAAACATCCGAAGCGAGTGAGTATGCGAGAATTTTTACCTTGGTTTGGATTCTTGGCAACGCTTCTTCTTTGCTTTTTACAAACTGAATTGGCTTTGGTTCTCCCAGGACTTTATTTGGGCGTACTTGTGATTGAAGGGCTCCGTAGCAGTATCACTTCAAAGCGATTTTCAAACCTCTTGGGAGTTCCATTGTGTTTGTTTATGCTTCATTCGAGTTTCTCTGTTGGATTACTCGACGGTCTTCTTCGCAAAGGCCGAGCACCCAGTGACCGTTGATGCAAAGGCCATACATTCGATGGCAACATACTTGAGTGGGCGATTGAAGCGAGGGGTGAGTACAATGGCATCTGAGCGAACTGCAACAGCCCGTGGGATTGCGGTTTTGCCATTGCTTTTGATGGGAGTGACTCACTTTACAGTGACGCCACTCAAGGAAATGTTTGAAGTTGAACCGAACCTCATGTACGGTTGGTACGGAATCAGTATCATCATCGGGGTCGTTTTATTTCGCAAAACTCGAACGGTTCGTGACTATGAATTCCATCGCTCAAAAACGATGAAGTCAATGAAGAAGGTCTACGAGGCTGAAGAAGCTGGAGTTTGGCAAACTGATGTACAACTTGACAGTAACCTGAGTGCTGAGGGTGAAAGGGTTCTGCAACAAGATGTTTCCAGTATCGCTCTGGAATCACCAGAACTTGAACTGGGTGAAGATGAACGAGTCGAAGTTGACCTTTTACTTGAATCTGAACGAATTCGCAAGGCAAATCGAAGAATGTCTGGAAATGAAAGTTTCGATGATGAATCAGTCAATTCGACCATTGGCGCTACTCGCAAAAATTCCCCTATGGATTCATTCCTTGATCTGGTTGGGCGAATGTTTGGTCGAGGCGATGCTGTTCAATTACGTGAGGAAAGGAGACAGCAAGCATTGCGTGCTGCGGCATCTGCGGCACCAGTCACTGCCCAACGCCCAGTTGCTCCAATTCGAACCATTACGGCTGAGGATACAGCCGAACTCACCATAACTTCAGTGTCAGATGACGGAGGAATAGATTCAGTCATGTCCGAAGTCGGCAATACTCTCCCCGTTGCAGTTCAGGCTCAAAATGAGAAGGTGTACGGTTGGGATTCCAATACACCGGAAGAACAATCATCTGAAAGTATCGAATCGATGGCAATGATGTCAGTTCCACAATACGAAACTTCTCAACCAACTAAAGTCATCGAATCTCCAAAAGGAGTCATGTGTCGAGGCTGTAATGCCTCGATTCCACGGGCTGAACCGTTTTGTTTACAATGTGGTCTGGACGCTTGAAATCGGCCTTATCATGCGAGATGTTGAAAGAGGTCCTTGATGCCCCTCGTTTTGTTGGGTGGGTGCTATGTCGGAAAAGCGAGATTATTACGAAGTCCTCGGAGTGGCAAAAGATGCCTCTTCATCCGACCTCAAGAATGCGTTTCGCAGTCTTGCACGAAAGTACCACCCAGACCGTAGTCAGGAAGATGACGCCGAAAACAAGTTCAAGGAAATCCAGGAAGCATATGCTGTCCTTTCCGATGCTGAAAAGCGTGCCCAATTCGACCGATTCGGTCACAGCGGCCCTGGCGGTTCACCCTTTGGTGGATTCAGCAGTGGCGGATTTAACATCAATATGGAAGATATTCTCGGAGGAGATTTCTTCTCGAATATCTTCGGTGGCGGTGGCGGTGGCGGCGGTCGTCGTTCACGACGCCGTGGCAGTGACATCCGCATGTTCCATACCGTTGACTTGAAACAAATCTACGAAGGAAGTTCAGAAGAGGTCGAAGTCGAACTTCCCGTCAATTGTTCTCAATGTGCGGGGACTGGAGCCAAAGACGGTAATATTTCAGACTGTAGCGATTGCAGCGGTCAAGGACGGGTACGGATGCGTCAACAAGTTGGACCTTTTGTTCAAGACGTCGTACGAGACTGTCCACGATGTGAAGGCTCTGGCCATCAAATCGATGAGAATTGTAGTCCTTGCCGAGGAAATGGAAAAGAGATCAAATCCACAACTCTGCGTTTCAACATCCCAGCAGGTGCTGAAGCAGGAACTCGATTGCGTATGCGTGGTAAAGGAGAGCCTGCACCACAAGGCAAAGGCGAAGACGGTGATTTATTCATCGAGATCGATATTGAGGAGCACCTCTGGTTTGAACGTTCAAGTGCAGACCTCATTATGTCCCTTCCACTTGGTTATTCTGACTTAGTGTTGGGTACAACCTTGAACTTAGAGCATATTGATGGAAAACAATTGACCATCAAGGTCCCACCGTATTCTAATTCTGGCGATACCGTTGAAATTAAGAAGCGAGGTTTGCCACGTAACCGAGGAAGTGGTCGTGGTGATGTCATCGTTCTTTTGAAATTACACATGCCGAAAAAGATTGATAAAAAATCAAAGAAGGCACTTGAAGTATTGAAGTCAGCACTCGGGCCAAAAGATCTGGTTCAACGTATTAAAGAAGATGCAAAAGACCGTCGTGCTTGAGTCTTGAAGTGTACTTCGGCTCAAAGGCTACTTGGTCCGCCGGGTGTAATCTCCGGCAATTGTCGCAATTCTCCATAGAGTGCTGGGCCAGTCACAAAGGTTCCAACAATTCCAAGTTCTCCATTTGTATTATGGGCTAAGGCAATCCAAGGTCGTCCTTCATCATCGAGTTCAACATCAATGAAATCTCCAAATCCGCCACAGCGTACATTGCCACAATCAT
>Ga0209709_10000196_pt1 | contig 59488 bp, 64 predicted proteins | sample ArcticOcean_MG_C_2_FD_187435 | JGI IMG/M metagenome (GOLD analysis project Ga0209709, IMG submission 187435) | Marine microbial communities from western Arctic Ocean - ArcticOcean_MG_CB4_136 (SPAdes) (version 2) | ecosystem: Environmental > Aquatic > Marine > Oceanic | place: Arctic Ocean... | reverse complement strand
CAAAACTAGTTCTTCCTATAGAGCCGTGGTAGACCACCACGTTGATAGGCTGGATGTGGAAGCGCAGTAATGCGTGTAGCTGACCAGTACTAATAGCTCAATTGGCTTGATTTATGCACTGAAAAAAATTTTTAAAAATTTATTCTAGATATTTTATGTTTTATTTTACAAACCCCTGTTTTTATAAGACGGGGGTTTTTTATTTAATATTGACTGTTCAACTATTGAACGTTATAATGTTCAAATATTGAACACTATGAATAATAATAAAGATTATTTTGAAATTTTAAGAAAAATTAAGAAAAATCCAAAATCCTCTCAAAGAGAGCTTGCAAATGAACTTGGTTTTAGTTTAGGAAAGTTGAATTATTGCATCAAGGCTTTAAATCAAAAAGGTTTAATTAAAATAATTAATTTTTCCAAAAAAGAAAACAAGATTAGTTATTTTCAAAAATATATTCTAACAACCAAAGGAATTAAATATAGACTAGATCTAACTATCATATTTATGAAAAATAAAATGAAAGAATATGAGGAGTTAAAAGCAGAAATAAATGAAAAATAAACTAAAAAGTATAAATTTTTTTAGCAATTTTTTTCAAACCAAGAAAAAGAAAAGCATTATTTCATTTATTATTTAATGTCTTTATTTAAAAATATACACAGACATAATTCAAATATTTGCCTTATAGATAAAAAAGGTAAAAATTATTCGTACAAAGATATTATAAAAAAATCTGAATTTTTAACATCTAAATTAGAAAAAAAAAAATTGATTTTTTTTTTAGCATGTAACGAAGTTGAATCTATTTCAGCATATTTAGGCTTATATAAAAAAAATATAGTTCAAATGTTAATTGACCCAAATATTAAAATAAATTCTTTAAAACAACTGATAAAAGATTACTCACCAGAATACTTATTTGTACCAAGGTCATATAAGATGAATTTATTAAATTATAAATTATTTACAGTTTTTGATTTTAATCAAATTTATAAAATAAAAAAAAATGCTAATCATATTTTGAACGAAAATTTAGCAATTTTATTACCGACTTCTGGAAGCACAGGTAGCAAAAAATATGTAAGGATTTCTCATTCAAATCTCTATGATAATACAAAAAATATTAAACAATTTTTAAAAATTACCAAAAAAGATAGGACAATTACAACCATGCCCTTTTTTTATACTTATGGTTTGTCTATTATTAATACTCATCTAAATAATGGAGCATCAATTGTAGCAACTGATCAAAAAATTATTGAAAAAGAGTTTTGGAAAATTTTTATAAAAAAGAAAGTAACAAACTTTGGGGGTGTGCCCTACTTTTATGAGATATTACATAAATTAAAATTTGATAAAATGAATCTACCTTCTTTAAAATACTTTACACAAGCGGGAGGTCATTTAGGTTTAAATTTAGTGAATTATTTTTATAATTATGCAAAAAAAAATAAAAAAAAATTTATAATTATGTATGGACAAACTGAAGCCACTTCAAGAATGACATATTTACCATATAGATTTATCAAAAAAAAAATTGGCAGTATTGGAGTTCCAATTCCCAATGGAGAGATAAGTTTGGACAATAAAGATAGTGAAATAATTTATAAAGGAAAAAATGTTTCTTTAGGTTATGCGTTTAATTGCAAAGACCTGGCTAAAGGAGATGTAAATAACAAAATATTAAAAACGGGAGACCTTGCAAGAAAAGATAAGGATGGATTTTTATATATTATTGGCAGAAAATTAAGAGAAACAAAAATATATGGCCACAGAATTAACTTGGATGAATTAGAAATATTATTTAAGAACAATGGAATTAAATGTGCATGTTTAAGCCTAAATAATAAAATAATTATTTTTCATAATCAAAAAATTATTACAAAAATCTGGAAAAGCATTTTAAATTCTACCACGTTAAATTTAAATTATTTTAAAACACATTATTTAAAAAAAATTCCAATTAATGAAAATAATAAAACCTCATATAAAAAATTAAAAAACTTAATATGATTATAGAAAAGTTAATTAAAAAAAACCCATTTGTGATTAATGATAATGTAAAACTAAAAATCTTTAATAAGCAAATTAATTTTCTTACAAAACATCATTATGATAATTGTAAAGAATATAAAAAGATAATTAAAAATATTAATTTTAAGCTAGATATAAAAAGAAAAATTGAAGATTACCCCATGCTACCAGTAAGATTGTTTAAAGAATTTAACTTAAAAAGCATAAGTGAAAAAAAAATTTTTAAAAAACTAGTTTCTTCAGGAACAGCTAGTAGTGAATTATCTAAAATTTACTTAGATAAACTAAATTCAAACAATCAGATTAAAGTTTTAAATAGTATAATGAAAACTGTTCTAGGAAATGAAAGAATGCCTATGTTAATTATTGATAAAGATCCTAAAAATCATGATGACAAAAGTCTAAATGCTCGAATGGCTGCAATTAATGGATTTTCTATCTTTGGTAAAAACCATTGTTTTGTTTTAGACAATAATGGAAGAATTAACAACCAAAAGATAAATTTATTTCTAAAAAGATTTGGAACATCGAATTTTTTTATTTTTGGATTTACAAGTATTATTTATGAAAGTTTAATTTTAAAAAATATGAAAAAATACAAGTTAACAAATGGTATTTTACTTCATGGAGGTGGCTGGAAAAAATTAGAAGAATTAAAAATTGATAATAAATTATATAAAAAAAAATTAAGAGAAAAATATAACTTAAAAAATGTTATTAACTATTATGGAATGATAGAGCAAACTGGATCAATATTTATTGAGTGTAAATGTGGATATTTTATAACTTCAATTTTCTCAAAAATTTTAATTAGGGACCAGAACTTTAATGTACTTAAAAATAACAGAAAAGGTTTAGTTCAATTAATTTCTTTATTACCAACTAGTTACCCCGGACATAATATCTTAACAGAAGATATAGGTGAAATTATTGATAGAAGTAATTGCAAATGTAATCACAAAGGTACAAGATTCTTAATACACGGAAGAGCAAAAAAAGCTGAGATAAGAGGGTGTAGTGATGCAAGATAAAAAAAAATTTTATAAAATCTTAGATAATAAAAACTTTCAAGTTAAAGTTTTTAAACCTTTTAACAAGTTGTGCATCGAATTTCTAGAGGATTTTTCTAAAGAACTTAAAACTTATAAAAATTTAAAATCACACCCAGATTTAATTTACTTAATGTTTTGGTCTAGCAAAGAAAAAATCAAAAAACTAGAAAAAGATCATAAAGATAACAAACACAGATTGGGTCGAGGCTTAATATTTCATATATGCCCATCAAACGTACCTACAAATTTTGTTTATTCATTATTTTTTGGTTTGCTAAGTGGAAATTCTAATATAATTAAAATTTCATCAGAAAACTCCAAAGAAAAATCAATTATAATAAATATTTTAAATAATATTTTTAAAAAACCCAAATACAAAGTATTAAAAAATTCAAATATTCTTACAGAGTACAAGACGCAAAATACTGAAAACACTGAAATTTTTTCCTCTTTTTGTGATGGAAGAGTTATTTGGGGCGGCAACAAAACAATAAATGAGATTCGAAAGTTTTGGATTCCCGAAAGATCTATTGATATTACATTTGCAGATAGATATTCAATGTCTGTAATTGATTTAAAAAAATTAAAAAATTTAAGTTTAAATAACTTGAAAATTTTATCAAAAAAATTCTATTATGATGCCTATTCAATGAACCAGGCCGCCTGTAACTCGCCACATTTTGTTTTTTGGTCTGGTAAAAAAGATAAAAAAATTCAAAATAAATTTTGGAAGGAACTAAATAATATTGTTCAAGATAAATTTACTTTTGATGATACTCACATAGTAGATAAATATACTAATTTGATGAAAAATATAATTATACATGATAATTTTAACAAAATAGACATGTATCAAAATAATCTTTATGTGATTGATGTTAATAATAAGATTAATATAATTGACGATATAAGGGGAAAAAATGGAACTTTTTTTCAAAAAAATATTAAAAATTTATCAGAAATAAAAAAATTTATTTCAAAAAAATGTCAAACACTTACTTATTTCGGTTTTGAAAAAAAAGAATTAGAATTTTTCTTATTAAATAATAATTTAAAAGGAGTTGATAGAGCAGTCGCCATTGGTAATGCATTGAATATTAATCCTATATGGGATGGCTTTGATATAATAAATGAATTATCTAGAATAATTACTATAGAGTAGAATGATATTAGATAAAAAACAAATACTAGAATATCAGCAAAATAGAGACCCCTATCTCATGATAGATTTTGCAGAGGAAGTTATTCCTGGAAAGTCTTCAAAAGGATATAAAGATCTTAAAGAAGATGAGTGGTTTTTTAAAGTGCATTGGCCTACCGACCCAAATATGCCGGGCTTTCTACAAATTGAAGCTCTAGTTCAAATGTGCTCATTATCTATTTTAACTTTGCCAAATAATAAAGGTAAAATAATGTACCTTGTTTCAGCAAACAAATTAAAGTTTATTAAAAAAGTTATTCCACATGACAGACTCTATTTAGAAACATTTGTTAAAAGTTACAAACGAGGCATGGCTGTTTGTGAAGGCCTAGGAAAGGTCAAAAATAAAATTGTTTGTAGAGCAGAGTTTAATATAATCTTGCCAGAGGAGATTATAAAGTATATTGTAAATTAATAAATAATTATATGCCCATAGCTTCATCACTTCTTAATAAACCAAGATTAGTTAAAAAATTAAAAGATTTTTATAGCTATGTTCAGAAAAATGATGGCAAAGTTGGAACAAAAACTCGGGGTATAGATTTAAATTTCAATAATGCATGTAATTTAAGATGTAAATATTGTTTTACAAATTCACCAAAAGGAGATCACGTTAAAGAATATCTAGATATAGGAGCAATTAAAAAATTGGCAGATGAGGCTGATGAGTTAGGATATTTTGAATTCGATTTACAAGGTGGAGAACTACTTCTTCAACCTAAAAAATTATTTGAAGTGTTGGAAGCCATACAGCCAGAAAGATTTTATATGTATTTAACAACTAATGGATATTATTTAGATGAGGCAATGGCTAAAAAATTAGCAGAATATAAAGTGAGTAGAGTTTCAGTAAGCATAGATAGCATGGATGAAAAAATTCATGATGAGATAAGAGGAAAAAAAGAATCTTGGAAGAGAGCAATAGCGGCTCTCGAGCATGTTAGAAATGCTGGAATGGACCCTTATCTAAATATTACTGTCGGTCATTATAACGCTAATACTGATCATTTTAAACAACTTTTGGATTATTCAAAGGAGAAAAGATATAAAACTTTGCTAAATGTTGCCGTACCATCTGGCATGTGGCAGAATGCTGAAGACATAATTTGTGATGACAAAGATAGGGAATATTTAAGAGAAATTAGAAAAGAATATAAAAATTTAGTCAGAAATATTTGGAATCCTTTTGATAAAAATAATGAAAAAATACTAGGATGCACAACGGTCAATAGGGTTTATGTTACCCCAATAGGCGATGTTTTGGTTTGCCCTTATGTACATATTAAAATAGGAAATATATTTAAACAATCATTAAAAGAAATTATTGATCATGGCTTTAGTATTAAATATTTTAGAGACCATAGTGATTTATGTTTAGCAGGAGAAGACAAGTCCTTTATTAAAAATTTTATGACTAAAAGTGGACAGACAATTTTTAAACCTGCTCTTGCAAAGGATATTTTTTCAAAAGAAGATTTTATTCAAGATGCTGTTAAAGAATAAAACAGCAGTAATAACTGGCTGCAATAGAGGAATAGGAAAAAAAATCCTAGAAACTTATTCAAAAAATGGTGCAACAGTCTTTGCTTGTGTTAGAGAAATTACAACTGATTTTAAAAAATTAACAAATATAATTTCAAGTAAAACTAAACAAAAAATTATACCAATCCAATTAGACCTAAGTAAAGAAGAGCAAGTTAAGTCAGCAGCAACTGAAATACTTAAAGCAAATGTCCCAATTGATATACTTGTTAACAATGCTGGGGTAATTCATACTGCTAGTTTTTCAATGACAACTTTAAGAAAATTAAAAGAAATTTTTGAAATAAATTTTTTCTCTCAATCTACTTTTACACAATACATTTTAAAATCAATGATAAAAAATAAAAAAGGAAATATACTTTATGTGTCCTCAACTTCTGGAATAGATGGTAACATAGGAAGAAGTGCTTATTCTGCTTCGAAAGCAGCAATAATTTCTCAAGCAAGAGTTTTATCTAAAGAATTAGGATTTTATAATATTAGAGTAAATTCTATTGCACCAGGTTTAACTGATACGGACATGATGCAAAAAAATACCAACAAAGAAGCGGTAGATGAATTTTTAAGAAATGTTTCACTTAAAAGATTTGCCGATCCTGAAGAAATAGCTAACTCTGCATTATTTTTATCTTCTGATCTTTCAAGTTATATTACTGGTCAAACTATAAGAGTTGACGGAGGATTATAATTAAAGTGAATGAAAATATAATAAAAAGAATTAATAATTTTAGTCTAAATTCAAGAAAAAATATTCTAGAAATGGCATATTTAGCAGGTTCGAGCAGTTCTCATTTAGGGGGGGCGTTATCAATAGTAGAAATAATTTCTACTTTATTTACCACTCAAATTAATATTAATAAAAAAAAACCTAATTGGATTGATAAAGACAGGTTTATATTAAGCAAGGGACATGCTTGCTTAGCTTATTACGCAGCCTTATCTGAAGTAGGATTTATATCAAAAGAAGAATTAAAAACCTTTGAAAAAGATGACTCCAATCTTTTAGGTCACCCAGTTCTAAATAAAAAACTTGGTATAGAGTTTTCAAATGGATCCTTAGGAATGGGCTTATCCCTGGGTATTGGAGTGGCAATTTCGTTAAAAAAAAAGAAAAAAAATTTTAACGTTTATGTAGTAATGGGAGATGGTGAATGCAATGAAGGTTCTGTATGGGAAGCTGCAATGGCTGCACCAAATTTTAGACTTGATAACCTGTATGCAATAATTGATAAAAATAATTTTCAGCAAACTGGTAGCAATAAGGAAATTATGAATGTAGAAAATTTAAAAGATAAATGGCAGAGCTTTGGGTGGCATACGTCTGAAATAGATGGACATAATAGTGAGGAACTCTATGAATATTTTGAAAAAAGTAAGGAAATCAAAAAACCGAAAGCCTTGATAGCAAATACCATCAAAGGTAAGGGTTTTTCATTTTCTGAAAACAATAATAATTGGCATCATGCAGTTTTAACTAAATCATTATATGAAAAAGCAATAAGTGAAATAAGTAAAAAATAAACTTTATGGAGATAAACGATAGAAATATTAAAGTTTGGTCAACAATCGGCTCAAGAGCAACAATGGGAATGGCAGCTTTACAATTAGCTGCAGAAATAGATAATCTAATGGTATTAACGTGTGATGTATCTACTTCTGCGGGCTTAGATAGATATAGAAAAACTTATCCTGAAAAATATTTAGATCTTGGAATAGCGGAACAAAATATGATTGGAGTTGCCGCCGGTTTAGCTAGTGAAGGATATAACGTCATAACAACTACCTTTTCACCATTTCAAACAATGAGATGTTGTGAGCAAATAAAAGTTAATTTAGGATATATGAAGCAAAAAGTTTGCATGGTAGGTATTGCAAGTGGTTTAGCCCTAGGTGCTTTAGGTTTTACACATTGCTGTATAGAAGACATAGGTGTTCTTCGTTCAATACCCGGTTTAACAGTTATTTCGCCAGCAGATTCTTTAGAAACAGTTAAAGCTCTAGAAGCTGCTACTAAATTTAATGGGCCATCATATATTAGACTAACTGGATCTTCTAACAACCCAATAGTATATAAAAAAGATTATGAATTTAAGATTGGAAAATCAATTACAATATTGGATGGTGATGAAATTACTATTTTTTGTAATGGGGCAACAGTCTATCATTGTATGGAAGCTGCCAAAATTCTAAGTGCTAAAAATATCTCTTGCAAAGTAGTAAATATGCACACAATAAAACCAATAGATAAATTGGCAATAGATGAGGCCTGCAAATCATCACTTATAGTAACGGTTGAAGAGCACAATATTATTGGTGGTTTAGGCAGTGCTGTAGCAGAATATAAATCTAGTATTAAAAATTCACCTAAGCAAGTTATGCTTGGTATTCAAGATATTTACACAAAAGGAGGTAGCTATAATTATTTGTTAGAAAAAAATAGAATTACTCCTTTAAAAATCGCAGAAGATATTCTATTAAATAGAACTTAAAATTTTTATATGCATAAAACTGAAGATTACAAAAAACTTTTTATTGAGTCATTATCCATAGATAAGAAAGTTTTTAGTGAAAAAATTCAATACAATGAAGTTCCAGAATGGGATTCAATAGGCCACATGACGCTTGTTTCAGCAATAGAAGAAAAGTATGAAATTAATTTTGAAACAGATGATATTGTTGATTTTAGTTCTTATAAAAAAGGAATTGAAATTTTAAAAAAATATAAAATCAATCTACAATAATTAATAAATATATTGACCGTTCAATTATTGAACGTTAAAATGTTCAAAAAATGAACATAATAGATAACTATAAAGTCAATATATAGGTAATACAAAATGTATAAATCTAAAAACTCATTATCTATTATAATGTATCATTATGTGCAAAAGAGAAATCATTTTAATAAAGGTTTAAAGTTTTTAAAAGTTAAAGATTTTATAAATCAATTAGATTACTTAAAAAAAAATTATGTAATGTTAAATCCTGAAGAAGCAAAAGAAAAACTTTTAGAAAAAAAATTATTTAAAAAAAGATATTGCTGGCTGACTTTTGATGATGGATACAAAGAGCATTATGATATTGTATTTCCAGAATTAGAAAAGAGAAATATAAAAGCATCATTTTTTCCAACCATAAAGCCGATTACTCACAACATAATATTAGAGGTAAATAAAATACAATTAATTCTAGGCAGAATTGATAAGATAACAATATTAAAAGAAATAAAAAAATATTACAATATCAAATTAAAATATAAGATTTCTTTTGAAGATTATGTTTCTAGAATTAAGCTATCAAATCAATTTGATGATAAACAAACTACTTTAATAAAACAACTTCTGCAAAAAATAATTCCTGAGAAACATAGATTCAATTTAAACAATCTTTTGTTAAACAAATATTTCAAAAGAAATCAGAAAGAAATATCAAAAAAAATATATTTAAGTAAAAAAAATTTAATTGAAATGAGTAATTGTGGTCACGAGATAGGTATCCATTCTTATGATCATCCACATTTTGACTATTTAGATGAAAAAAAACAAAAACTTCAAATAAATAAATCAATCAATTTTTTAAAAAATAATAAATTACCTATTCAAAACTTAACGATAAATTACCCTTATGGTGCTTATAACAAAATAACAGAAAAAATTTTGAAGAATATTAATAACATTAAATTTGGAGTAACAATAGACTCTAAGATTATTTATACAAAAAAAAATGATTTAATGTATTTACCTAGAATAGATACTGTAGATTATTTACAAAAATGCAAATGAAAACACAGAATAATTATTATGCTTTAATACCAGCTAGATCTGGATCAAAATCAATTAAAATGAAAAACCTAAAAACAATAAATAAAAGATCATTACTGGAGATAGCTATTGATAATTTAAAATCAATAAAATCTGTAAACGAAATATATGTTTCTTCTGATTCACAAAAAATATTAAGAATAGCAAAGGAAAAAAATGTATTTACAATTTTAAGACCTAAAAAAATTTCTAATGACACATCTACAGCAAATCAGGTAATTAAACATTTCTTATCGAAATTTAAAATCTCTAAAAAAAATAGTTATTTAATATATATGCAGGTCACCTCACCTTTAAAAAATTATAAACATTTATCTAACGCAATAAAAAAATTAGAAAAGATAAAATCAGATTCATTAATTAGTTGTTATGAAAAAGACCCAGAGCAAATTTATAAGACTTTCATGCTTGATAACAAAAATCGAATATCTCCTATATTTAGTAAAAAAATCGCCACTTCAAACAGGCAAAATTTACCAAGAACGGTGATGCCAAATGGGGCTTTTTATATATTTAAAATTAAGAAAAAAATAAGCCCTTATCCAATAAATTTAAAAAATTGTTATGCATATTTGATGAATGAAAATGAAGTTGTTGATATTAATACAAAAAAAGACTTAAATTTAGCAAGAAAAACTTTCAAAAATAAGTCATTTATAAATGCCAAAATTTAAAATCTTAAAAAGGTGGATAGGTGACAAGGAACCACCGATCATCATTTCTGAAATTGGAATAAATCATAATGGTTCATTGGAGGCAGCAATTGAAATAACAGATGCTGCAATTTCTTCAGGTGCAGAAATAATTAAGCATCAAACTCATGTTATAAATGACGAAATGGTTCTAGCCGCTAAAAAAATCAAACCAGGTAATTCAAATAAATCTATTTATAAAATTATGAATGACTGTGCTTTAAGTGAAAAAGATGAAAAAAAATTAATGACTTATGTTTTGCAAAAAAAAAGAATATTTATAAGTTCTCCTTTTTCAAGAGAAGCAGTCAATAGATTGGTTAAATTTAATGTTCCAGCTTTTAAAATTGGGTCAGGTGAATGCAATAATTATCCACTTATAGAGTATATTGCTAAATTTAAAAAACCTATAATTTTAAGTACTGGCATGAATTCTATTCCACAAATCAGAAAATCTGTAAATATTTTAAGAAAAAAAAAAATACCCTATGCTTTATTGCATTGCACAAATGTATATCCGACACCACCAAAATTAGTTAGATTACACTGCATAAGTGTTTTGAAAAAAAATTTTCCAGATGCCGTGGTTGGTCTTTCCGATCATACGACATCTAATTATACCAGTTATGCCGCAATTGCTCTTGGTGCCCAAATTATAGAAAGACATTTTGTTGATACAAAAAAAAGAGCAGGCCCCGATATTAATTGCTCGATGGAACCAAATGATCTTAGAAATTTAATTGAAGGAAGTGAAATAATCAATGATGCACTTAAAAATAAAAATAAAGAAGCTCTTAAAGAAGAATTAAAAACAATTAAATTTGCATTTGCCTCTGTAGTATCTATCAAGGATATAAAAGCTGGAGAAAAATTAAATAAAGAAAATATTTGGGTAAAAAGACCAGGTACAGGAGATTTTCTTGCCAATAAATATAAATATCTTTTAGGTAAAAAAGTTAAAAAAAATATTAAATCAGGCCAGATGATTAAAAAAAGAGATTTTTCATAGATGAAAAAAAAGATATTATTTGTTACTGGTACAAGGGCGGACTTTGGAAAAATGAAGACTATAATTAAAGAAGTAAGAAATAATAAAAAATTTACGTCATATATTGTAATTACAGGAATGCATATGTTGTCACAATTTGGATCAACTTTTCAAGAGGTGGAAAAAAATTTTAAATCAAACATCATCAAATTTAATAACCAAAAATTTGGTGAAAGTATGGAAAATATTTTAACAAAAACTATAAGTAAATTTTCAAAAATTGTAAAAAAAATTGACCCAGACTTAATTGTTTTTCATGGTGATAGAGTTGAAACTTTAGCATGCTCTATTGTTGGATCAATGAATCATATATTGACAGCACATTTAGAAGGTGGTGAAATATCTGGTTCAATAGATGACACTATTAGACACGCCGTAACAAAATTAAGTCATACTCATTTTGTTGGAAACCTAAAAGCACAAAAAAGAATTTTAAGAATGGGAGAAATTAAAAAAAATACATTTGTAGTAGGATCGGCTGACAACGATATAATACTAACAGAAAAATTACCTAGCTTGAATTATGTAAAAAAACATTACAATATTAAATTTAACGAATACGCTATTCTATTGTGGCATCCAGTAACTTCAGAATTGCAAAATTTAAAATCAACAACAGTTAAATTACTTAAATTTATAAATAAGGTAAAAACTAATTTTGTAATTATTTATTCGAATAATGATCCTGGAACACAAATAATTATTTCTTGTTATAAAAAATTATTGCATAAAAATAGATCAAAACTTTTAAAAAGTATGAGATTTGAAAATTTTCTATCATTATTAAAAAATGCAAAATTTATTTTAGGAAATTCTAGTTCCGGAATATATGAGGCTCCAATATTAGGCACACCATGTTTTAATATTGGGACTAGGCAGAATAAAAGAATTAAAACTCGAGCGATCAAAGACTTAAGTATTAATCAAATAAATAACTCGTCCATAACGAATTTTTTAAAAAATTATAAGAAAATTAAATATGATAATTTTGGCAGTGGAAAAACATCAAAAAAGTTTATTAAAATCATTTCAAACAAAAACTTTTGGAGAATTTCAAGGCAAAAATTTTTTAATGAACAATAGAAAATTATTTAACTATATAATTAGTTGATTTTGTATATATTAAACATTTAAGGGATAAAATATTATTTTAATGATTATATATCTAGGAGATTTATTTCATACATGGACTAAAGGAGGAATTTGGACTATTCCTCTAAACATTGGATATGTTGCGTCTTATACCCAAAAAAAACTTAAAGAAAAAAATATAGACTGTGAAATAAAACTATTTAAGGACGCTAATCTTTTATTAAAACAAATAGAAAAAAAAAAACCTGATGTTGTAGGCTTAGGCTTTTTTGTATGGAATGAGAATTTAAACAAGTTTGTGATGGATGATATTAAAGAAAAATATCCAGAAATTCTTACAATTGGTGGAGGGACTAGATTTACAAATATTAATACTAATATTGAAGGAGCTAAAAACTTTTTTACTAAAAATTTAAATTGTGATTTATTTGTAGTAAACCAAGGAGAAAAAGGTTTTTTCAACGTAGTTGAAAAATTTATTGAACTTAAATCCGATATTTCTGAATTAAAAAAAGATTCTTTACCGGGATGTTTGGTAAACAAGCTTAAAGATCAAAATAAAGTTAGTATAGAATTTTGTAATCACGATCACGATGTTGATGTAGGTGAAAATATTGGAGCATTGGACGACTTAAATGAAATACCTTCACCATATTTAAATGGAATGTTGGATGAATTTTTTGATGATAGATGGATGCCAGTTTTAGAAACTAATAGATCCTGTCCATATAGATGTACTTTTTGTGCGTGGGGAATAGGTACGCAAAAATTGATGAAATTTGATGAACAAAGAGTACTTGATGAAATTGAGTACATATCCAAAAAATGTAAAAAAAGTAAGACGTTAATTATTGCAGACGCAAACTTTGGAATTCTTGAAAGAGATGCAATGTTTGCAAAAAAAATGTATGAAATGAGTAGAACGCATGATTTTCCATTTAGTGTCAATGTTCAATGGAATAAAACACGTCCTGATAGAGTTTACAATGTTGCTAAAGAATTCAAAAATATTGCAGCTGTAGGTGCGTCAATGCAAACATTAAACCCAAAAGTACTAGAAGCTATAAAAAGAAAAAATTTAACAGTTGAGCAAGTCTTAGATTTGCAAGAACAATTAAAGAAAATTGGAATAGGAGATAAGTCATTTACAGAACTAATTATAGGCTTGCCAGAAGAAACAAAAGAAAGCCATTTATATGCCAATAGAAAATTAATTGATTTAGGTTTCGAAGTTTGGAATTATTCTTTACACTTGTTACCAGGTACCGAGATGGATACTACAGAATCACGAAAAAAATATTTTAAGAAAACAGGATTTAGACTACATGATAATTCATATGGACTTTATAAGGAAAAAAAAATATTTGAAGCTCAAGAAACCATTTTAAAAACTAACACTTTATCAGTAGAAGATTTTAAATTTTTTAGATTTTTTCATTTTTTAATTCAGATGATGTGGAGTAAAAAAAATTATTATTATTTATTAGTATTTTTAAAGAAAAATTACGACATACATCAAGTAGATTTTATAACAGATATAATTGAAAATATTGATGTTGGAGAAAAAATATTTGATCTCTATAAAAATTTTATGAGTGATTATGAAGAAGCTGAAAGTTTTGAGAAAGAGGAAGATCTTTTTAGTTATTGGTCTAAAAAAGAAAATTTTTCAAGATTAGAAAAAGGCGAGTATGGAAAATTAAATATGCTTTATACTTATAAGATTATACTAGGTATGAGAGACGAATTTTCAAATTTTTTGATGAAAGTTCTTGAAAAAATTAAAGACAAAAAAAATATTACTGACAAGAATTTTGAAGAAAAGTGTAAAGAGCTATTAAAGTTTCAAAATTGTAAATTTGTTCAATTTAACTCTTCAAACTTGGCAAAAAATAAATTTAATGAGTATTTTTCATATGATATTTTAAGTTGGATAGATGGTGATTTTTCTCTTCTTAATAAGTTTTCAGAAAAAAAACAATATAATTTCTATTTTAATGACAATGAAGTAGAAGCTTTAAATACTCAATTAAAACAAAACAAATCAAAAAATTTGAATTCAAAATTAAGAGATATGACAGTTTATACTTCCACCAAAATGTTTTTTTATAATGTGACCGAAAATAACATATAAAAAAAATTAAATAAATTTATGAATTTTCTATCAAATAATTTTTTAATTATATTAATTGTATATGTGCTCAAATTTCTATTCCTAGAAATAAAATTATTTAAATCTAGATTTAATAAATTAATAAAATTTATTAGAAAAATCAGCATCATAAAATTAATAATTTATTTCTTTGACAAAGAAACCTTGCCATTCCGAGACAAAAATCTTAATGAATATTTAAAAAAAAATAAGAAATTATGGTCAAACAATAAGGGCATTAACACCAAAAAAGAAAATATATTAGTTGATCTAACCTTTGAACATCACCCACTATATGCAATTAACAATTGTCTGATTGTACAAGAACTCAAAAAATATTGTAATTCTAGAACCTTTGCTATTATTAATAAATATGATTTATTAACAGTATTTATTGCGAGAAGTTTTCATGTAGAACACATAATTTTTTACAAAAATAAAAATTTTTTTATTAAGTTTTTTTATTTCATTAAAACAATATTTATTTTACAAAAAATTAAAGACGTAAAAAATATTATAAATTACAAAAAAGATAATATAGAAATTGGAAAGGCTTGCTTTGAACACTATATTAGAAATTATACAAGAAAAAGTAGCGTGTATAATAAAAAAAATTTTCTACTTTACTTAAGTTTTTCTAAAGCATTAATGGATTTAGATAGGATTACTAATATTTATAAAAAAAATAATTTCAAATATTTTGTGATTGCAGAACTTCAATTTTTGCCAAATAAGATTTTTTTTCAAAAAGCATTAAAATCTAAAACTTTAGTTTTTGCCAAATTAGCAGGAGGTTTATTCGGTTTTTCTGTAAGAATTTATAAAAATTTTAAAGATAGAAATAGCTTTAAACATAAATTTTCAAGTGAATTTATTAACTTTTTACTTAAAAATTACAAAACTTTACTTTTAAAAAAAATACAAAAATTATCAAAAAATTTAAAACTAGAAAAAAATATAGGTTATGATCAAGGATATGGAAAATTTCAACAAAAAAAAAAGATATTAAATTTTAAGAATAAAAAAGAATTAGATAACTTTTTTAATTTTGATAATAATAAAAAAAATATACTTATTGCCCCTCATGTTATGATAGACAATACTTTTAATAGTGAGTGGAGCGTATATGGTTCACCATTACATTGGTATGAAGAAACACTTAAGATTATTAAAAATATAAAAGATGTAAATTGGATAATCAAACCACATCCTGCAGAAATTTCGTATAGAACACAAATTACAGCTCAAACAATTTTTGATAGAGAAATTGGAAATAGTGAAAACATAGCAATACTTAGTACCTCGCAACATATAAATAAATTACATCAATTTATTTCATCTGCACTTACCTGTCACGGCAGTGCTGGATTTGAATATACAACACTTGGAGTGCCAGTGGTTACAGGATCTGATGCTAAATTTTCAAATTTTAAATTTACAATTGCTCCAAAAAGTAAAAAAGAATATTTAAAAACTTTAAAGAATATAAAAAATTTACAAAGGACTAATAAAAAACAAAAGTTTATGGCTAGATTATATTGGTTTCTAGAAAACGAATTATGTAAACTTAATCATAATTTATTAATCAAATTTGATGCTGTAAGATTTTTTGATGAAAAAAAATTTTGGTTCAATTGCAATAAAATAACAAATAAAAAAAATTTAAAAAATGATTTTGTGGAAAACTTTAAAAATCAATTTAAGAATGATAATCGACATACATTTAATTATAAAATATTAGATAAAAGAAATACCTTTAAAAATCAAAAATTTGATGATATTTGATTATAAAATTATTTATAAAATTTTAATAAATTATCATTTATTTTTCCAAAACTATTGTCCTGTAAAATAAAAACATGTTGATCATATTTCTTAAAATATTTGTACTCCCATTTTCTCTTAAAGTTTTTTCTTAAAAAATTAGTATTTGCTCCTCTGCCATCAATTAATACAATCGTTCCAGGAATCAAAAAAAACTCAATTTTTAAAATGTCACAACTCATTACTGGCATATCAAAATTTTTTGATACTGTGATATTATTGATTTTCTTTTTAACAATATCTTTTCCAGGACCATCTAAATATATAAAATCTGGATTACAATTCGGTAATTTGTTAAATTCGTGACAAATTTGTCCATCATAAGTTGTCATATTGGATGTGGAATATAAGTATTTCATGTTCATTGTGTCAATAGAGTATTTTTTTATTAGATCTTTTGTAGTCTTTAAATATTTATTTTCAGATTCTAAAATAAATATTTCAAATAAATTTTTTCTTCTTAATTTTTTTGCATCAACAGTAAAATTCTTTTTTAACTTATCTAGTGCTAATTTTATGATCAATGATGACCAACCTGAACCAATTTCTAATATTGTAGTTCTCTTATTGATTTCTACTAGTTTGTAAATTAAATATAAATCTTCTAATTCTGGAACATATGGCTGATTCAATAAAGTTACAGCTTCAAGATTTTTGTTTAATTTTTTTGATTTACTTAATTCTACCAGATCTTTTAGACCTAAATCTAAAAAAAATTTTTCCATCTTATTTCTTGAAGGTAACTTGGGGTATTTGAACTTATAAGTCATTATAATTTAAATTATTTGAATATCATCATATATACAAGAAATTATTTTTTGTTAAACTTTTATTTTAAAAGGCTCGACCTATCTTGATCGCTATCTCCCTTAAAGATTCTTACATTTCCAATTGCGCCTAATTTTTTATAAGCACAAATTATATCAATATTTTTATCGACAAATGGTTCAAAATAATTTGGAATAATTATATCATTAAAATCAATTTTATTACTCAAACCAGCTTGTCTTAATATACTTAGTGGTATTCCATAATTATAAAAATCTAAATATTCAGCTTTATGAACTTTTAAAATATTTAAAAAAAATGTATTTAAATTTTTAAAGGTATTATTCTTACCTACATAATCAACAATTCTAATTATATTTATTTTTTTAAACTTTATAATTCTAAATACGCAAAGACAAATTATTTTTTGTTTTGAAATTATATAAATATGATATTTATAACTAGGATCTTTTAGGTATCTATTTATTAAATAAATTTTTGATTTAAAAGGCAACTGTTCTTTAAACAAATTTTTTATGTTTAAATTTTTTATTTCATTTACGTTTTCTATTTTTTTAATATTAATTTTTTTGTCAATTTTTTTGTTGTGTTTGAATTTAAGCTTAGTAATATTTTTTAATATCTTGAATTTTTTTATATAAGGTGATGTCAAAAAATGATGATTTAATTTTAAAACATTATATCTTTTTACCTTATGAAAATTTAATAATTTATTATCTAAACCTACTGAAATTATTAATTTAGGTTTTAATATTTCGTAAGTTTTATTAAAAAACTTTAGAGCAATTGCCCCACTATTATTATTATTATTTTTATTGGTAAGTCTATTAAAACCTTTAATGCTCCACAGAGAGCCAAAAATTTGTTTATGATCATAGAGTTTTACATCAAAATGTGACAATGGTATAAAAAGATAAATACCTACAATTTTTTTTTTAATAAAGGCTAATGTGCAATTGATTTTTTTCTTAAAATAATACCACTTAAAAATTTTTGTATTTTGAGATAAAATGTGTTTTTTTTTATAATTTAATTTTAAAAAATTCTGAATTTTTTTTAATTCGTTTTTCTTTGCAAGCTTAATTACTAATTTTTTATTTAATATCATCTTTAGCTATCTATAAACGAAGCTTATGTTGACTAGAATCGGCCCTCAAAAGCACTATATTTATTATTGAAGACTCATACCATAAATCAACATTTTTCTTTAATAAAAGGTTAAACTAAATGATATTTAAATATAGACCTGAGGACGCTTTCTTAAATTCTGATAAAATAAATTATCAATAATAAAAAAAAATATATATAATAGATATTATATGAATAAATTTATTTTTTTTTTGAACAAAAGTAATTCTGCATTTGTATTGTTATTTATTTTGGTGTTTTCAAGACAAATTCCATCTACCCTAAACTTTACACTAAAAATTAAAGCTAAATAATAGTTAAATTATTTAAATATAAAAAATTATTAATGAAAATTAAAAAGCTTTGTTTTATAAATTTATCCAGTGATTTAACAAGGTTTTCGATATTAAACAAAGAACTAATAAATAGTCTGTCAAAAGAATTTGAGAAAATCTATATTTTAAATCTTCACAATTTGAGGTTATTTAAAAAAAAACAAAAATTTTCAATTACAAAAAATAAAAAATTTCTACCAAAAAATTTTCAACTTGTGAATGTAAACAACATTGGAGAATTTTTTAAATTTTCAAAAAATAAAAAAATGATAGTTATTATTAATTCTTTAACAAAAAGTATTTATGACTTTAAAATTTTTTATTTACTTAAAAAAGTAAATGCCAGATTAGTTATGCTTTCAAATTTAAGCATGATGGGCAATAAAATTTTTTTGGAAATAAAACTCAAAAATATATTTAAAAGTTATAAACATTTGTTTTTAAAGGGATTTTATTATGTATGGCGATTGATGACTATTATTAACATATTTCCTAAAATTGATTTACTTTTAGAATCAAACTCAATCTCAATTAACGCATTTAATAATGGCTTAAGTAGAAAATTTGAAAATATTTTTCCTTTTTTTGAAATTTCACTTTATAGAAAAATTATTCGGATAAACAGTAAGTCGTTTGATTTACTTTATGATATTAAAAAGGATAAAAAAAAATTATCCAATAAATACATTTTATATATTGATAGTCCTATAAATCATTTTGACAGAACCTCTAGAGAGGGACCCGTTCGGGCATCTGAAATTAAAAGTTTTTATGATAATTTATTATTTTTTTTAAATAAATTTTCAAATAAATTTAATAAAAGAATATTAATTTCACTACATCCGGATAAATTAAGATTTTTTAAGAAAGAAAATAAAATTTTTAAAAAGAATAAAAGAATATTAATTTCAAAAAAAAGAACTATAGATTTAATTAATGAATCAGAAATCATAATTTTTGCCTATTCATCAGCAGTTTTAAATGCTGTAATTCTAAAAAAAAAGATATTAGGTGTACGCTCAAAATTTTTTGGTACACATTTTCTTAAAATTCACAAAAAATATATTAATCAATTTAAATTTCCATATTTTGATATTGATGAAAAAAATATAAATTTATCTAAATCAAAAATTTTTTTAAAGTTTAAAGATTCAATAAAAACTTATGACAGTTATATAAAAAAAAGATTAATAAGTGACTATAGTCAAGCTTCTTATATGCAAATCCCAAAACTAATAAAAAGGAACTTATTTTAATTGATTCTTTTTCCGTTATAGGTAAAAACTGATTACTCGATTAAGTTATGAATTTTTTTGAACTATATATAGATAAGATCTTGGCATTATTAATAATGTTTAGTGGATCGTTATTATTAAAAATTACTCTTCATTTTACAAAACAGAGATGGTCTGAAACATTTTCTCATACAACGACAATTTTTCTGCTTCCAGTTATAACCTACTCTATCACATCAGTTATCTCGGGAAATATCGCCTTATCACTAGGTATGATTGGAGCTTTATCAATCGTACGATTCAGAAATCCTGTAAGATCATCTTTTGAATTAACTTTATACTTTTATTCTATTTCATTAGGTGTCGCAGCCAGCGTAAGTCTTAAATGGTTAATACTTTTAATAGTTATGACTAATGCAATTTTATATATACTGGTATTAGCAGACTTAACTTTAAATAAATTTTTTGGTTATAAGCTCTTTAAAGTCTCATTTTCTGAAGGAAATTCGCAGTCGACTTTAGAGATAAGAAGTAATGTAATTATTGATGAATTAGCAAATTCTTCAGACCTGATATCTTACTTTTTTTTGGACAAAGAACACAGTTATGTTTTATCTAGTGCAAATCCTGAAAAATTAAAAGACTATCTTGCTAGCACCAGAAATAATGAAAATATAATATCTTCAAATTTAAAAATTTGACTAAATGAAAACAAGAAAAGTTAACTTTATTTTTCTTCTATTTTTGATTTGTTTCTATACACAGTCAGCAATTGCTAATTGCAATTTTAAAACATCAGCTCATTTAGAAAATTTAAATAACACCCAGCAAATTGAAAAAATAGAGATTGAAATAAATGAATATAGGAAGTGGACCAAAAACGCTCTTAATTCTGTTAAAAATATTAATTTACTACAAAAAAAAAATAAAAAAAAATTTAAGTCAAAATTAAAAGTTTTTTATAAGTTTGGAATATGTGAATATGAAGCTCATGTAAGGTTACATGGCGACAAGAAAGACCATATAGATTTAGATCAAGGAAAATTAAGAGCAAGTTTAGATATAGATTTAACAAATGGAAATATAAAAACAGCCACAGAATTTAAACTATTACTTCCTGAAACCAGATTTGGTAATAATGAAATTTTTTCAACAATCTTTTTAAGGAAATTAGGTTTTATTGCTCCAGATACTTTTAATATAAAAATAAGATTAAATAACTTGGAATACATCGCTTTATTTCAGGAAAAAGCAAATAAAGAATTACTAGAAAAAAATAACAAAGTAGAAGGGCCAATTTTCGAGGGTGATGAAGAAATTTTATGGTTGAATGAAAAAAAACTAAGTGAATATAATAATTTCCAGTTAGAAAAATTTTCTGCATCAAGAATTATAAATAAGAATTGGGCATTAAAAGATACAAATTCCTTATTAATTGCTCTGAGGTCGTTTATAAAACTGCAAAAAGCTTATTTCAAATATTCCTTAGGAGATGGTGCTATTTATATAAATCCAAATTTAGAAAAAAGTAATTTATTTGCACTATATGATCTTACCCTAATGTCCATGAACGGTTTCCATGGATTGAGACCACATAACAGAAAATTTTATTATAATATCCAAGATAATGTGTTTGAGCCAATTTATTATGATGGTTCAGTAGTTTTTAAAAATGATTTTTTCATAAAAAATTATTTAGAATTTCTAAATAAAAATGATCTTTCTTATTATTCAAAATCACTAAAAATTGATGACCTTCAGGAAGTTTCAAAAAGAATAAAAAAAATGGATATTAAAAATATAATAGAAGAGTATCAAATTCTAGCAAATTTGAAACATTCAGATGCAAAAAATGATGTGAATTTTTTTTTAAAGATAATTGATCAAAACTTAAAAGTTATAAAGTCAAACATTATAGATTATAAGACTGTAGGTGATGAAAAAGTTGAGAAAAAAATATGGAAAGATGAAATAATTAAATTAGAAAATATTCATAAATTTAAGCAACTATATTTATCAATTGAAAGTATAGACATAAAAAATAATAAAATTACTATAAATTGCCTATTTCAAGAAAATTGTAAAAAAAATCAAATCAGTTTTGAGGAGTTAGCGCAGATTATGCAAAGAAATAATTTTAATGGTAAAAGAGCAGTCATTTTTAGAATAAATGAAAATATTAAAGAGGAAAAACAAAAGTTTATTAAAAATGTATTTAACCAAAAATATATTGTCTTTTCACCCACAGCAGATATTAAATTTGATCAAGAAAATAGAACAATAAATCTTATCCAAAATTATTCTGATGATTGGTTTTTAATAAAAAATCAAAAACTAAAAAAAATCAAAATAAAATTAATAGGTGTAAAGAAAAATAATAAAAAGAATAATTATTTTCAAAGAATTAATCCCAGGGGTTTAACAGGGTGTTTGACTCTATATAATATTGAATTTGCAGAATCTAGTATCTTAGCAAATCGAGGTGAATGTGAGGATAGTGTTAATATAATTATGAGTAGAGGAGAAATTAATAATGTTAAGATAAGTGATGCTCTATCAGATGCTTTAGATATAGATTTTTCAAATATAAATATTAACAATGTAAATATTAAAGATGCATTAAATGATTGTTTAGATTTTTCTTATGGAAATTATAAAATTGATAAAGTGGAGCTTATAAATTGTAAAGACAAAGGAATTTCCGTAGGAGAAAGTAGTAATATGATTATCAAAGATGCATTTATAAGTGAGTCTAATGTAGGAATCGCCTCAAAGGATAGCTCAAAAGTATTCATCCAAAAAGGTGAATTCAATGAAATTAAGATTTGCTTAAGTGCTTATAATAAAAAGCAAGAATTCTTTGGGGCCAGATTAAATATTAAAAATTTTAAATGTACAAATTATCATAACTTAAAGGACACTGGAAAAAATTCTTCAATAATAAATAAATAACATATGAATAATTTTTTTTATTAGATACAGTAACTCAAACTAAACAAAATGAAAATTTAAAAAATAAAAAAAATACTTTAAAAAAAATTAATGTCATTTAGAAAAGAAGAAAAAATTGAAACAACTTTTTACCAACAAAAATTACTATTAGATAAAATCATTAAATTAGGAGGTAGGTTATTTTATCCCCCAAGAAAAATTTCAAGCATATATTTTGATTCTAAAAATTTTGAAATGCATAATGAGTCAGAGGAAGGCATTTTACCTAGAAAAAAAATTAGAATACGCTATTATAATAATGATCAAGAGAATTCAAATTTAGAATACAAAATCTCGTCATTTGAAGGTAAATATAAAACTACAAACAAGCTGAATTTAAGATTACTTAATAGATATTTAAGAGAAGGTTGTGTAGATCAAAAATACGGATTTTGTTATCCAATTATAAAAATAACTTATGATAGAAGGTATTATACGCTCAACAATGTAAGAATAACCTTTGATGATAATATTAATTATCAAATTTTTAATTCCAAAATAAAAATTTTAGATGAGGTAGGAGTAGTTGAGCTTAAATCAAAAACAGATAAAGAAATTGAAGATATTGATAAAATTTTACCTTTAGCAAGAAAGAGATTTTCTAAATTTTCAAGAGCATTTAGTTATTTAAATATATAATGAAAAAATTTTTTATAATAGCTATGTTTTCTACGTTGTTAATAATTATTTATTTGTTTCCTGATTGTCAAAACTGGAGATGTACCAAGATTAAAATAGAAGGGTATAAAATTTATCAATCATATTTAGAAAAAAGCAATAATATAAAAAAATGTAATATTCCCAACATAGGAAAAATAAATAAAAATTCAATTTTAATCATTGGACATGCATATGGAAATGATAATAACACTTTTATTGATGAGGATGAATTTTTAGATCGAAGAATAATCGATATAATTAAAAAAGAAAAAAATAATATAAATACAGTTATATTTAATGGTGATGTTTTTTATGAACCTTCAAAAAAAAAATGGTCTAGTTTAATAAAATTTTTTGATGAAGTAGGTATTGATCTTTATATTGCCCCAGGAAATCACGATATTAAATTTTACAACAACGAAGAATCTTCAAAAAAACTATTTACTAAATTTTTTGATTTAGAATACCCAAAGATATTAAATCGTAAACATTTTGATCTGATAATTAGAGACTCAATAAATATGGGCTGGTCTCCAAAGAAAAAAGAGATTAATTTAATTAATAGTATATTGAAAAAAAAAAATCTTATAATAGTCCAACATCATACTGCATTAAATGAACTAAGATTTTTAACTAATGATAAGGCAAAAAAAAGAACAAAAGCAAATAAAAAAATAGTAGATTTAGATTCCTTTGCAAAGACATTAGAAAAAAAGGGAAATTTAACATTTTTAATTGGAGATGCTGGATTACATGATCATCATGAGAGATTAGAATGTAAAACTAAACATAATCTTAATTATGTAATAAATGGTCTGGGTGGTTTTGCTAATGACAAAATTTTAATAATCCATAAAAACTATATATATTCTTATGATTTAGTTTAATCGTTACTTAATGATTAGACAAAAAATATTACTAGTAGTTTTTGATTTAGATGGTGTTTTGCTCAATTCAAAAGAAAATATGAAAATTTCTTGGAATTTAGTAAATAGGAAATATCATTTAAAAATTAATTTTTCTAATTATTTTAAAAACATTGGGATACCTTTTTTTCATATTTTAAAAAAGTTAAAAATTAAACAGAAGACTAAAACATATTATAAAAAAATTAAATTTACTTATGACACAACGTCAAAAAATGACTCTGTTAGTTTAAACTTATATAAAGGTACAAAAACTTTTCTTAAAAGATTAAAAGATAAAAATATTAAAACTTGTATCTTAACGTCTAAGGACATATTTAGATCGAAAGTTTTTTTAAAAAAATTTGACATAAAAGTAAATAAATTAATAACACCAGAAAAAATAAAGTTTCCAAAACCACACCCTTTTGCCTTGAATCAATTAAAGAAAATATATCGTATTCACTACAGCAATATATTATTTATTGGAGACACAATTCATGACTATAAATGCGCAAAAAGTGCAAAGGTAAATTATGCTCATGTAAACTGGGGTTATGGGAAAAATTATAAACCAAAAATTAAAATAAATAATTTTTTAGATCTTAATAAATATTTTATTTTTTAGTATTGTTGTATTTTAATTTAATTCTATCTCTTTTTAAATATTGAATTGCATTTAAATAATCCTCTAAAATATCAACTGAAAAAGAATCACCTTTAAGATTAACAGAACCTAGTTTCATATTATTTTCTAAGGCTCTTAATAATTCTATTGATTCAATTTTTTCATTATAAGATGGTTTCAATTCAGAATATTTTAATAGAGATTTTTTTGTAAAAATTATTGTAGATAGATGTTTATTAAAAAAAATATCTTTCTTATAAAAAGAATAAGGAATTGAAGATCTTGACATCCATAAAATTTGTTTTTTATTTGAAATGGCTAATTTTACGATGTTCGTGCTATCTTTTTCTTTAGGAAATTTTAAGTTTGGCACAACTATATCAAAATTATTTTTTTCAAAAAAAGATATAGCTTTAGTTATATTCTTTGGGTCTATAAGAGGTTCATCACCCTGAACATCAATAATAATATCATCCATTGATAAGTTAAGTTTTGTGACGGCTTCTGCGATTCTTTCTGTACCATTTATATGATTACTTTTTGTTTTGATCGATGGAATCTTATTTTTATTGCACCACGATAAAATTTTATTAGAGTCAGAACATACATAAACACCGTCTATATTTGCCGTTAAATTAGACCGATAAAATGTATGACCGATGATTGGTATATTTTCTATCTTAAAAAGTGCTTTTCCAGGCAATCTTTTCGAATCTAAGCGTGAAGGGATTAGAATAATTTTTTTTCTTTTCATAATAGGAAATTCTTACATTAGATATTTTGTATTGTTTTGACAATTTATTTATACTATGTTTCCTTATACTTTAATGAATATAATTAATTATACTTGTCTATAAAATTGATTAAGCCTTTAATTTCAACATAAAATATGCCTAAAAAAGAAGATCTTAAAAAGATTTACTATATTTTAAAAACAAATCACATAAAAAGTTTATTAATAATTTTAATTCTTACAGTAATAACAAGTGTATTAGAACTTATTGGTGTTAGTTTAATCGTACCGTTGCTTGGTCTATTTGTTAAAAATGAAATACCAAATTATTTGAATTTAATTTCATGGATAGAAAATAAAAATCAGAATCAAATACTAATTATAGTATTATCATTTTTTATTTTAATTCAATTGTCAAAATTTATAGCATCCTTTTTGCTCCTGATTAAAAAAAGCACTTTCAACTGGAGTCTAAATGCCAGTCTTGCAAAAAAAATTTTAAGCAATTATTTAAAAAAAGACTTTATATTTTTTTCTAAAAATCACTCTTCAGAAATAATAAATAATGTGAAGGTAGAATCAAATTATTTCTCTTTTGGTGTTGTTGCTCCATTAATAGAAATCGTGATTGAGACATTTTTGTTAGTAGGAATTTGTTTATTCTTATTTTTTTATAATTTTAAAATTACATTATTTTTAATATTTTTTTTCTTAATCTTAGTTTTTTTTTGGAATAAGTATTTTAATGTTTATTTAAGTGAACTAGGAAAAAAAAGACAGTTTCATGGTAAAAAAACAATAGAAAAAATTCAAGCAGGCGTAGGAAGTATAAGAGAAATTATTTTATATGGAATAGGTAACATTTTTTTAAAAGAATATGATCTGCACAATGTAGAAGCAGCTAATATTGGAAAAAAAAGAGAAATAATAATAAGCTTTCCAAGATTATGTCTGGAATTCTTGAGTATCCTAATGATTTTTTCAATTTTTATTATTTTATTAAATAAAAAAATTTCATTGGAAGAAATAATAGTTGTAATAGGAGTTTTTGTTTTTGCAATAATAAGGTTAATTCCTTCTATTAATAAGATTGTTCGGGCAATACAAAATATAAAGTTTAATAACGTAGTAATTGAAACTATTTATAATGAGTCAATAAATCACAATAATTATAAAAGCCATGAAGAAATATTTTCTGATAATTTAGAATTTGATTTTAGTTCAATAGAATTAAAAAATTTTACTTTTAAGTATGAGGGCACAGAAAAAAATATTTTACATAATGTAAATTTTAAAATTTTAAAGAATGACAAAATTGGAATAATTGGAAAAACTGGTAGTGGTAAAACTACATTAATTAATATTATCTGTGGGCTAATTAAATCAGATAATGGTCAAACATTATTAAATGGTAAAGACATGCATTTAAAAAATAAATCTAAAATTTGGCAAAAAAGTTTAAGTTACGTATCTCCTGATACTTATATTCTGGATGAAAGTATATTGTTTAATGTGACTTTTGAAAATGATAAATCAACTAATATTTTAAAATTAAACAAAGCGTTGGAGGCAGCACAATTAAGTGAATTTATAAAAGAATTCCCCGGTGGAATTCACGGCAAAGTTGGAGAAAATGGAAGTAAATTATCTATGGGTCAAAGACAAAGGTTGGGTATTGCCAGAGCTCTATATAAAAATCCAAAAATTTTAATTTTAGATGAAGCAACAAGTTTTCTTGATGATGTTACAGAAACAAAAATTCTACGAAAACTGTTTGAATATAGTGATGAAAAAACCATAATATCAATTTCACATAGAAAAAATTCTTTAAAAGATTTTAATAAAATTTTTGAAATTAAGGATATGAATGTGATAAAAATAAGCTTTGATTAATAAATGAAAAAATTCATTAAAAATATTTCAACAGTACTTTCTATCTTTTTTAATAACCGCCTTCTTAGAAGGCCCGATTTTTCAGAGAAAAGAATTTTTTTACAAGGTCAAATACTTGATAACATTAACAAAGATAAAAATAAGATTAAAAATTTAAAAGAAGTAGAATTTTCAGTTTTTTCACAATTTGGGGAAGATGGAATAATTTCATGGTTGATAAAAAAAATACCAAATATACCAAAAGTTTTTGTAGAGATTGGTACACAGGATTATTGGGAGTCTAATACACGTTTTTTACTTAAAGCAAAAAATTGGAAAGGATATGTAATTGAAGCCAGCAAAAAAGATGTCACTAAAATAAAATCACAAAGAATTTATTGGCAACACGATATCAAAGCCATAAATAGTTTTGTAGACAAAGATAATATAAATTTAATTATTGATGAGAATATTAAAGAGAAGAATATAGGTTTATTAAGCATTGATATCGATGGAAATGATTATTGGGTTCTAGAAAAAATAAATAAATTATCCCCCACAATAATAATTTGTGAGTTCAATTCTATTTTTGGTGATTTATTTAGATTATCTGTTCCCTATAAAAAAGAATTTATTAGAAATAATGCTCATTATTCTAATTTATATTTTGGTGCATCAATCAAAGCCTTTATTTCAATGTTAGATGATAAAGGTTATACTTTTTTAGGTACAGCATCTTCAGGTGTTAATGCATTTTTTGTTAGAAAAGAGTTTGAATCTTATTTTTCAAAAAATATAGAAGAAAATAAAATTTTCCCTTCGATTGCCAGAGATAGCTTGGATGTTAATGACAAATTGACGTATAAAAATTTATTAAATTCATTAAATGTAATTAATGAATTAGAAGTGTTTGATTTTAATGAAAATAGAACTAAAAAGATAAAAGATTATGAAAAGTTATACTCGGATAATTGGATAAGCTATTTTTAGATGAAAGTAGATAAAAATATATTTGCTAAAAATGGTTCATGGTCATTTGATAAAAATGTACCTAAAAATTTTGATAATCACATATCTAAATCTGTTCCATTATATAATGAAATGCATTGGCTGTGCGAACAAGTGTCAGATTTTTATATAAAAGATGATTCAATAATTTATGATATTGGATGTTCTACAGGTAGTTTGCTTCATAAGTTGGCCACCAGACATAAATCAAAAAAAAAAAATAAGTATATAGGTCTTGATGTAGTTAAGAGAATGTTAACTTATGCGCAAAAAAATAATTTTCACAAACAGATAAAATATTTAAATAAAAATATAATTAATTACAGATTAAAAAAGTCAGATTTTATAATTTGCTTTTATACTTTACAATTTATACACCCAAAACATAGGCAGAAAATACTTGATAAGCTTTTTAAAAGTCTAAATTGGGGGGGGTCACTCTTTTTAGTAGAAAAGGTTCGATCTTATGATGCAAGGACACAGGAGCAAATGACAACCATATATGAAGAATTTAAACTTTATAATGGATTCACAGAAAAAGAAATTAGCGCTAAAAAGAAAAGTCTAAAAGGAATATTGGAACCATTCTCTTCTAATGCAAATGCTCTAATGCTTAAAAGAGCAGGATTTAAAGATGTTTCAACTATTGCTAAATTTGTTTCATTTGAAGGATTTTTAGCTATTAAATAGTTATGTTGTGTCAAACATGAATTTAAATAAATTTTTATCATCAATATATATAAATATTTTTAAAATTCTTCCTGCTAGTATAAATAGAGCATTTTCTAAATTTTTTAAAAAACTTCATGATATGAATTTACAATCTTCATATGCGTCAGATTTTCTTGCCGAAATGAATATTGAAGATGTTAAATTTAAACTATGGTTGATGAAAAATGATGTGCAGGCGCAAAGTGTTTATCAGCCGTTGCATAAAAAGAAAATTTCGTATGAAACGATTATGATTAAAGCAATGGTTTCAGTTATTAAAAAGTTAGACATAAAAAACTTTTTAGATTTGGGGTCATTTATGGGTTATTATGCATGCTTTGCATCAAAATATTTTGATAAAGAGCTAAATGTTTACGCAATTGAAAGTAATCCAAAGTATTCAGATTATATAAAAAAATCATTAATTGAAAATGGTTTTAAAAATATAAAAATAATTAATGAAATTTTGTCAAATAGTGAAGAAGATTTATTTGTTCACAAAGAAGGTGTGTATAATACAAATATTACAAATAAAGAAATTCAAGTAAAAAAATCAATAACACTTGATAAAATTTGCATAGAACAAAAAATTAATCCAGAGTTAATTAAAATTGATGTACATGGAGCAGAAGGCAAGGTTTTATTGGGTTCTAAAAATATTTTACAAAATTTAGTAAAAGTAATTTTGCTAGAGTTACACACAACAAAATATATTGAAAAGTTTTCAGATGGCTCTAGTAGAAAAGAGATCATTGAATATTTAATATCTTTGAATTTTAAATGTTATTTAATTTCATCTTTTAGAGATTTTGAAAAATCAATAGATTTGCAAAATAAGTTTAATTTGAATAAAAAATTTCAATATATAGAAATTAACAAACAAAATTTCGATCAGATATTTTTTGATAGAGATCAAAATGATCAATTTATATTTGCCTGCAAGAACAATATTGATATTAAAAGTTTTGATTGCTTTTAAGGTTAAATTTTCTTGCCTGTGTTAAAAATTTTTTTTAATACAAACTTAATAAGCGCGTTACAAAATATCATTAAAACAAATATAAAATTTTGTTTATTATTTAGTCTTATTTTAGTTTCTTCAAAAATATGATCTAAAAAATTAATTTTACTTGAATACCCACCACTTTTTACTATTCCAACTAAATTAGATTTTTTTGTGAAGCCACCAACAATTTTATGTTTCAATATTAACCTATGGTACAAATCATAGTCAGCAGAACATTTGTATTGAGCATTGAATAATCCATATTTTTTAAATATTTTACTCTTCAAAAAAAAACCAGCAGAATGTGAAGTGGCAAAATCAAAATTGTACTTCAATCTATTTCTATTTACTCCATACTTTATTATTGTAGATGTAATATAATGTCTTTTTACAGTTCCAAAAACAAAATCAAAGTTTTTATTTTTTAAAAAAATGTGATTAATATATTTTAATGCATTTTTTGTTAACAAGTCTCCACTGTTAACAAAAACTATGATTTCACCTTTTGCTTTTTTTATGGCTTTATTCATAGCATAATAAATTCCCTTATCATTTTCAGTAATTAAAATATTAATTTTTTTCTTAAACTTTAAAGTTTTTATTAATGTTTTGTCAGTCGATTTTCCATCAATAATTATATATTCAAAATTTTTGTAAGATTGGCTAATAATACTTTTAATAGTATTAGAAATATTGAGTTGATCATTTTTTACTACAGTAATAATTGAAAACTTTGGGTTTTTTTTTATGTTTTCGATGACAAATTTTTTTTTAAATTTCATTTTATTTATAAATAATTATCTTCTATACAATCGATATAATAAATATAAAAGAGATTGCTGATGATAAATAGGATTGGATTAACAGGTTCAACTGGAAGTTTAGGCAAAATAATTTTAAAAAATAACAAAAAAATTAATTTTAGCTGTTTTAAAGGTGATATTAGAGATCGATCTAAAGTATTTAGCTGGGTTAAAGGAAATAATATAAATGCATTAATTCACTTAGCGGCAATCGTGCCAATCAAAAAAGTCAATTCCAACAAAAATAAAGCAAAAAAAATTAATTATGATGGAACCAAGAATCTCATTGATGCCTGTATAGAAAAAAAAGTTAAATGGTTTTTTTTTTCATCAACGTCACACGTATATAATTCTTCTACAAAAAAAATTTCTGAAAATGCAAAAACTAAACCAATATCTTTCTATGGGAAAACAAAACTTTTAAGTGAAAATTATATTATTAGGAAATTAAATGCAGCAAAAATTCCATATTGTATTGGCAGAATATTTAGCACAACAAATAAAAACCAAAAAAAAAATTACTTAGTTCCTGATTTAAAAAATAGAATTAAAAAATCAAAAAAAATAATTATTTTGAAAAACTTAAATCATTATAGAGACTTTATTTCTATGGGTGACATATCAAAGATAATCTTTATTTTATATAAAAAAAAATTTTTTGGTATTATCAATATAGGTACAGGCAATGGAATTTTTTTAAAGGATATTGCTTTATGTATAGCTAAAAAATATGGCAAGATATTAGAATTTCATGACAACAATAAAAAGACATATTTAGTTGCAAATATAAGTAAATTAAAAAAATTTTATAAATTTAAATTATCTAAAAGTATTGAAAAGCTCATATTTTAAATCATGATAAAAGTTATTTTTGAAGGAAGTATTTTCCTTCATCAAAAAAAAGGAGGAATATCCAAATATATACAAAAAATTAATGATAGATTTACAAAATATAATATAAAATCTCAAATTTATGCTCCAATTATCATAAGTGATATTTTAATTAGTAACAAAAAAAATGTTACATACTTTTTTAAAATTGATAAAATTCCTAGATTTTTTACTAAATTTTTTTATACATTAAATGGTTTATTAACAATTTTTTACATAAATAAATTAAAGCCAAATATTTTACATTTAACTTATTACAATAATTTTTTAATTTCATATATTAAAACACCATATATTCTTACAGTTTATGATCTTATTCACGAAAGATTGAGGGACAAAAATAAGAAATTTAGTAAATCTAAATTAATTAGTAAAGCAAAACATATTATTTGCATTTCCAAACAAACAAAAAAAGATTTAGTTAAATTTTATAAAATAAACGATGAAAAAATATCCATAATTTATCCAGGTATAGATTCAGGGATTAGATATAAAAAAAAAACAAAAGAAAAATATATTTTATTTGTTGGCTCTAGGGGAAGATATAAAAATTTCAATAATTTTATAAAAGCATATGCTAGATCAAAGTTTTTAATGAAGAATTTTAAAATTGTCTGTTTTGGAGTAGAACAATTTAACTATGATGAAATTCAATTATTTAATAAATCAAAAATAGTTGATCAGATTATTTTTAAGACAGGAGACGATTTAAAACTTGAAAATTACTATAGAAAAGCAAGTTTATTTGTTACAACAAGTTTGCTTGAAGGATTTGGCTTAACACCCCTGGAAGCAATGCGATGTGGTTGTCCAGTAATTGCTAGTGATATTCCTATATTTAGAGAAACTTTAGGTAATTCATGTGTATATGCAAATACCAAAAATGTTAGTGACATAACAAAAATGATAGAAAGTACTTTAAAATCAAAAAATACACAAAAAAGATTAATTAAAAGAGGATACAAGAGAATCAAAAAATTTAGTTGGGATAAATGCACTTTAGAAACAGCAAAACTTTATAGACAATTAGCCTCCACATGAAAAATAAATTAATATCTATTTTAATAACCAATTATAATAAAGCAAAATTTTTAGATAAAACAATCAAAAGTATATGTGATCAAAATTTTAAAAATTATGAAATAATTTTATATGATGATTGCTCCACAGATGATTCAATTAATATAATCAAGAAATATAAAAAAGTTAAATTAATTAAGAATTTAACTAGACAAAATAAATCTGGACCTCTCAATCAAATACAAGGAATATTAAAAATTTTTAAAATTTGCAAGGGAGAGATAATATGCTTGTTAGATGCAGATGATAATTTTGTTAAAGGTAAGCTTTCAAAAATTAGTCATTATTTTAAGATAAATAAAAATTTAAACAGCGTCTATGATATGCCTAGAACACAGCACAACAATTTTAAATTAAAAAATAAGTATAATAAAAAAAATATTTGGCCTACAATATTTCCTACGAGCTGTATATCAGTAAGAAAAAGTTTTTTTAAAAATTTTATAAACAATTCAGAAAAAAATAAATTTGATCATCTCGAGATAGATGCTAGAATTGTGATCTTCTTTAACATTTTTTATAACGAATATAATATTTTTAATAAAAAATTAACTAAATATAACTATGATCCAGATGGTATTACCGCTGGTATTAATAAATTTTCAGTGAAGTGGTGGGTGAGAAGATACCAAGCCTATCTATATTTAAAGATATTACTACAGAAGAAGAAAATAGTCTTTACTCCTAGCTTTGATTACTACATAACAATTTTTTTAATTTATTTAACCAAAACTATTAAAATATGATGTTTTTTTATTATCCATTAATATTAATATCAATTTTAGGTTATGGCCTTTTTACATCTAAAAAATTAATTAAATTAAAAACAAATAATCTGGGATATCTGGGAATTGTAGGAATATTTTTTTTGCTATTAATTTCTTATATTAGTACTCAATTTATCGCACATGATCAGGTGTTTAATTCTTTAATATTATTGATTGGATTGGGTTTATTCATATTCTATTTTAATCAATTAAATCCTGACAAGAAAAATATTAAATTACTAATTACTATATTTATTTTGTCATTGATATTTATATTAGTAGGAAAAAATCATGATGATTTTCATTACTATCATTTTTCTTATATAGTTACATTAACAGAATATCCTCATCCAGTAGGGTTCGGAAAATTAAACCATGGCTTTAAAACACATTCTTCAATATTTTTACTGTCGTCTTTATTCAGTCTGCCTGCTGCGAAGTATAATCTGTTTCATCTCGTACCAGCTTATATTTTGGTATTTTCAAATTTTATTTTAATAAAGTTAATCTTTAATAAAGATATATGCAAAAATTATATTTTTATAACCTTTTTAAGTCTCTCATCGTTAGTTTTTATCAATAGCTTTTTTTATAGATTGGGAGAACATGGAACTGACAGATCAGCAATGATTCTAATTATTTTATTATTAGTTAATTATATTTATTTTATGAATAAAAAATTAGAAAAGATTAATAGTGATTACCTAAAAATATTTACCATAATTTTTACCATTATTATTTCCTTAAAGGCTTTATATATAGTTTATATTATATTATTTTTTCCTTTAATTATTTATGTCTATCAAAAAACAAAATCGGTAAATTTATTTATTAATAAAAATTTATTTTTTTGTTTTTTGCTATTTGGGCTTGTGATACTCACTAATTTTTTAAATACTGGATGTCTTCTGTTCCCTGAAAAAAAAACATGTTTTTTTAATACACCTTGGTCTTTATCCTTAAACGCTGTTGAATATTTAGGCATCCATTATGAAAACTGGGCAAAAGCTGGGTCTGGTGCTGGATATGCATTAAAAGATGTTGATAAATTAAATTATATATCTGATTTTAATTGGGTACAAAACTGGATCGACAAATATTTTTTTAACAAGGTGTCAGATTTTCTTTTATCACTAGCTTTCATAATTTTAGTTTTTGTTACATTATTTAAATCCTCAAAATCATTAAAAAATTATAAAAGAAATTACAAATTTTTATTTATTTTATTATTAGTTATTTTTGCAATTTGGTTTTCCCTTCACCCACTATTGAGATATGGTGGTTATCATCTATTCTTTTTAATTGCCTTTATACCTACAAGCATCATCCTAGAAAAATTTAGTAAAAATATAAAAAATTTAGATCGTAAGATACTAACAATCGTTATGATAACAGTAATAGTTTTTATAGGAAGAAATGCAAATAGACTGGTTAAAGAATATAAGATATATTCATACAATCCACTTGTTAATATTAATTATCCTCTAAAAAAAGATTCTTTTAGTATGCAAAAACGTATTAAAAAAATGATAGATGAAAAAAAAGCAAAAGAAATTTATGAAAATAGATATATAGTTTTTTAAGATGTTTTATTTATGAACTCATTATTTAAAATTATTGATTATATTTTATTTGAACATCATTACGACAATATGTTAATTAAAAATTACAAGTTTGCAGATATTCATAGATTACTTCAAGTAAATGGGTTTAGAACAATTTTTAAAACAAAAATGCCATTTAGAAAAAGTTTTGATTATATTTACGAAAACAAAAATTAATTTAAATTTAAAATAGCATATTTTATGAAAACGGTTTTTTATTGGTCACCATGTTTGTCAAAAGTTGGTACAGTCAAATCTACTGTAAACTCAGCTTTGGCATTGTCAAATTACTCAAAAGAAAAATATAAAGTAAAAATAATTAATGCTTGTGGTGAATGGGATGATTATGAGGAGTTATTTAAACAGAATGATATTGATTTAATCGAATTTAAATTTAAATTTTTTTCTTATTTACCAAAAAATGGATACTTAAGTAGTAGAATTTCATATTTAGTGATTATTTTATTTTCATTTTTTCCGCTATTGAATATTTTGAAAAAAGATAAGCCAGAATTTATTATTATGCATTTACTGACTTCACTGCCAATATTACTAAACAATTTGTTTAAATTTGAAACAAAATTTATATTAAGGATTTCTGGATTTCCCAAATTAAACATGTTTAGAAAATTTTTATGGAAAAATTCTTCTAAAAATATTTTTAAAATTACATGTCCAACAAAAGATTTACTATCTTATTTAAAAAAAGAAAATATTTTTGAAATAGATAAGATGTTTTACTTACAAGATGCCATAATAAATATTCAAGATTACATTAAAAAAATTAAAGAAAATGACAAAGTTTTCTTAGATAAAGTTGAAAGCTATGACCATTATTTTTTGGCTGTTGGAAGGCTAACGAAACAAAAAAATTATCCATATTTAATCTCTGAATTTATTAATTATTTAAAAATAAAAAAAGATGGAATCTTATTAATAATTGGCGAGGGTGAAGAAAAAAACATGTTAACAGAACTGATAAGAAAAAATAATGCTTCTGATAATATTTTTATTTTAAGCAATATAAGTAATGTTTATCCTTTTATGAAAAAGGCTCGAGCCCTAATATTGGCATCATTGTGGGAAGAAGTGGGTTTTGTAATAGTTGAAGCCGCATTCTGTAATTTATTTGTCATATCTAGTAATTGTCCAAATGGACCAAAAGAATTTTTAGAAAATGGGGAAGCTGGATATTTGTTTCATAGCAATAAAAAAAATGAATTAACAAAAAAATTACAAAATTTTACTGAAGTGGAAGCAAACTTAAATAAATTAAAGATAAAAGCTAAGAAAAATTCTTCAAATTATACATTGTTTAGACATCATTTAAGTTTAAGAAAAATATTACTAAATGAAAACTAAACATAAAATATTACTCGTTAAGATAATTTTCTTTTTAATTTCGATAATTAAAAAAAAAAAACTAGTACGAGTACAAAAAAATAATATTAATTGGGAACTTGATTTATCCGAAGGTATAGATTTAAGTGTTTATATATTTGGAAAATTCGAATATGAAATTGTAACCACAATTGCAAAACACAAGTTATCAAAAAATCCTGTTTTTTTTGATATAGGGACTAATGTTGGTGTTCAAACATTGCAATTAAAAGAAAAAAAAGTACCAATAATTTTTGAACTAGCACCATATCTATATAAAGAATATGGATATACACATTATGATTTAATAAATTTATTTAAAGAATTGGGTTATAAATTCTATAATATCCATAATTTAACAAAAATTGTTAATATTAATAAATTTATTTTATCAATAGCAGATGGGTCTAGTACAGTATTGATTGCAAAATGAATAATACTTTTTTAGTGAGTATAGTAATGCCTTATTATAAGAAAGAACTTTATGTGGATGAATCTATCCAATCTATTCTTAATCAATCATATAAAAATTTTGAATTAATTTTAGTCAATGATGATATTGAAAATAAAAATTTTATTAATAGGGTTTCCAATTTGGATCAAAGAATAAGATTAATACATAACGATAAAAATTTAGGTGCAGGTCTGTCTAGAAACAAGGCAATAGCACTTTCAAAAGGTGAGTATATTGCTTTTTGTGATAGCGATGATTTATGGAAAAAAGATAAGTTAGAATTACAGTTAAATTTTATGAAAAAATTTAATCTTAATTTTAGTTTTACTAGCTATGATATAATTGATGAAAATAATAAATTTATTAAGATTAGAAGAGCACCTTATTTTGTTGATTTTAAAAAACTAAGAAATTCCTGTGATATCGGTTTATCTACCATCATTACAAAAAGAAATATTTTTGAAGACAATAAATATCAATTTAGCAACCTTAAGACTAAAGAAGATTATGTTTTGTGGTTGAAGTTAGCCCAAAGTGGAATTGAAATGAAAGGCCTTGATCAAAGCCTAACTAGCTGGAGAAAAAGCAAAAATTCATTATCTTCGTCAATTTTTCAAAAACTTATAGATGGTTATAGAGTTTATCGTATACATTTAGGATATGGTAGATTTAAGTCTGTGTTTTATTTAATTATTCTCTCTATCAATTTTGTTTTGAAAAATTAACATGATTTTTTTTTATTTACTAATCTTGGTAATCTTTATTTTATTCATTAATAAATTCTTACTTTATAAAAATATATTAATAAGCGAAACTGGAGATATTCATCAGAAGTTTGCCTCAAAATCATCAGTGCCATTAACGGGTGGTCTATTTATTTTCTTAGGGTATCTTTATTTTTTAAATGAAAAAATTTTTTCTTTTATACTTTTCTCATTTATAATTTTTATTTTAGGAATTTTTTCTGATCTTAAAGTAATTAAATCAGCTAAAAAAAGATTTTTACTACAAATTTTTTTAATTTTTTTTTATGTGATATTTAATGATGTTCAAATAAGTGACACTAGGATGGTTTTTTTAGACAGCATTTTACACAATAATTATATTAATTATTTATTTGTTACTTTTTGTGTACTAATTATTATTAATGGTTCAAATTTTATAGATGGTATGAACACACTGTGTGTTGGTTATTATCTTTTAATAAGTGCTACTATTCTTTATTTACAGCTGAACGAGATAATAATCATTAAAGATATATCAATATTTTATATTTTTATTTTAATCCTATTTGTTTTTTTATTGAACCTAACAAATAAAGTATACTTAGGTGATTCAGGTTCATATTTACTTGGGTTTAGTTTTTCGATTTTTTTAATAAGCATTTATAAACTTAATCAACATATTTCACCCTTTTTTATAGTCTTATTACTTTGGTATCCAAGTTATGAAAACTTATTTTCAATTATTAGAAAAAATATTATAAAAAGATCTCCAATGCGCCCAGACGCCAAACATATTCATCAATTAATCTTTTTTTATATAAGTAAAAAATATGATCTCAACACTTTTTTGGCAAATATTTTAACAGCACAAATAATAAATTTTTATAATCTAATTGTTTTTTCTATAGGTTTATATTCTATTACTAAATCGGATATACAAATATTCTTAATCCTGTTTAGTGTTGGGATGTATACTTTAGCTTATGTTAAATTATTTAAATTAAAATATCAAAAAAGGGTTTAATTCAAGTGAAGAACAACTAGATAAAATTAATTAGACGTAACGTTAATTTCTTGGCATTGATTTAAAAGTTGTGTTATCAGTTATTAAATTTTAAGTTATAATGAAAAAAAAAATTGCACTAATCTTTGGGGTCACAGGTCAAGATGGTTCTTATCTATCCTCTTTTTTAATAAAAAAAGGTTACTCGGTTCATGGCGTCAAAAGACGATCTTCCTCATTAAACACAAGTAGAATAGATCATATTTATCAAGATCCATTTGCAAAGAAAAGAAACTTTTTTTTGCATTATGGCGATATTACTGATGCCATTTCTGTTTCAACTATTATCAAAAAAATTAAACCAACTGAAATTTATAATCTTGCTGCACAATCCCATGTGTCAGTATCTTTCGAAGTACCAGAATATACTGCGAATGCAGATGCAATTGGTGCTCTACGAATACTTGAAGCAATCAAGTTTCATGGATTTCAGAGAATTACAAAATTTTATCAAGCTGGAACATCAGAAATGTATGGAAAAGTTAAAGAAGTTCCTCAGTCGGAAAAAACACCTTTTTATCCAAGAAGTCCTTATGGTGTAGCAAAGGTTTATGCCCACTGGATAACTATTAATTATAGAGAAGCATACAATATTTTTGCATGTAATGGGATATTGTTTAATCATGAAAGTCCAGTGCGTGGTGAAACTTTTGTAACTAGAAAAATAGTAATTGGACTCTGTAAAATTAAATTAAAAAAACAAAAAATATTATACTTAGGGAACTTGAGTGCCAAAAGAGATTGGGGGCATGCAAAAGATTATGTGGTAGCAATGTGGAAAATGATGCAAAAGACAACGCCATCTGATTATGTAATATCAACTGGAAAGCAATATACTGTAAAACAATTTGTTAACTTAGTCTTAAAAGAATTAAATTTTAAATTTAAATGGAAAGGCAAAGGAATTAATGAAAAATGTTTTGATGAATATGACAGATGTATAGTTGCATGTGATAAAGAATATTTTAGACCATTGGAGGTAGATACTCTGTTAGGAGACTCACGTAAGGCAAGAAGAGAATTAAATTGGAAACCTACAATCTCTATAAAAAAACTTGTACGTGAAATGGTTGATTATGATTTAAAAAAAATTAAAAATGATTAATCTTAAGTCAAAGATTTATGTTGCAGGTCACAAAGGTTTAGTAGGTAGTGCAATTTTAAGAAAACTATACAAAAGAGGATATAAAAAAATTATAACTGAGAATAAATCTAAACTAGACCTTACGAATCAATCCAAAGTATATAATTTTATAAAAAAGAAAAAACCTAATTTTATTTTTATAGCAGCAGCAAAAGTTGGTGGCATTTATTCTAACAATAAATTTCCAGCAGATTTTATTCACAATAATTTAACCATCCAAAGCAATATTATTCATGCTGCATATTTATGTGGTATTAAAAATTTAATTTTTTTAGGCTCAAGCTGTGTTTATCCAAAATTATGTAAACAGCCAATTAAAGAAAATTACCTACTAAATGGTAAGTTAGAAAAAACTAACGAAGCATACGCCATAGCAAAAATAGCAGGTATAAAAATGTGTGAAAGTTACAATCTTCAATATAAGACTAATTATAAGTGTTTAATGCCAACAAATACATTTGGTCCTAATGATAATTATGATCAGTTAAACTCACATTTTTTTCCATCACTAATAAGAAAAATTCATGAAATAAAGATTACAAATAAAAAAGAATTAATAATTTGGGGAGACGGCACACCAAAAAGAGAGGTTATATATGTAGACGATATTGCTGATGCCTGCTTACATTTTATGAATAAAAAATTTAAGGAAACAATTGTAAATATAGGCACAGGTAAGGATCTTTCTATAAAGCAATATGCCAAAATTATTTTAGACGAAATTATACCTGGGAAAAATATAAATATTAAATATGATAAATCGAAGCCTAATGGAACGCCTAGGAAAGTCTTAGATGTTTCATTGGCCGAAAAATATGGGTGGAAATCAAAAATAGATTTAAAAGATGCTCTTAAAAGGACTTATAGTGATTATTTGATAAATAAAGATAATTAAAATAGGTTTCTTTTACTTTACAACCTTAATTTTCTTAAGTATAAAACCTTCGCCGGTGATTATTGCGAAGGGGTAATACCCGATCCCATTCCGAACTCGGAAGTCAAGCCCTTCAGCGCCAATGGTACTTTGTCTTAAGGCACGGAAGAGTAGGACATCGCCGGCTAAAAAATTATTATGAAAATTAAAAGCTCACTAAAATCATTAAAAAAAAGAGACCTTAATTCTAAGCTTGTTAGAAGAAGAGGTAGAGTTTACATAATTAATAAAACTAATCCGAAATTTAAAGCAAGACAGAAGTAAACTTTTATGGATAACAAAAACCATAAAAGCACATGGAATAATTTTACTAAATTTGTGTTGTGGGGAACTGTCGCGGTAATAGCAGTTTTGGTTCTAATGGCTATATTCTTATTGTAGGGTTCTATTATGAGAATTGTTTCAATTTCAGAAAATCAAAAAATAGAAAAAAGAATTGCCATCACACCAGATATAGCAAAAAAATATATAGCACTTGGTCTTGATGTGTCTTTGTCTGAAAATTATGGTGAACATTTAGGTTTTAAGGATATTGAGTATAAAGAATTAGGTGTAAAAATTTTTAAAGATGAAAAAGAAATAATAACCAGTGCTGACGTTATTGTTCAGTTAGGATTCCCACAAGATGATAAAATTTCCCTTATAAAAAAAAATCAAACGTTAATCGGTATTTTGAATCCACATAAGAACAAAGAAAAAATCGAAAGTTTAATTAAAAATAATATTAATATCTTGTCCTTAGAATTGTTACCAAGAATAACAAGGGCTCAATCCATGGATATACTTTCGTCACAAGCTAATCTTTCAGGATATAAAGCAGTTATTGAGTCATTTGCTAATTTTGAGAAAGCTATACCAATGATGATGACCGCAGCAGGGACGGTACCTGCAGCAAAAGTTTTAGTTGTGGGTGCAGGTGTTGCAGGTTTACAGGCAATTGCAACTGCAAAAAGAATGGGTGCAATTGTTTTTGCAACAGATGTTAGAATGGCTTCTAAAGAACAAGTTGAAAGTTTAGGGGGGAAATTTTTAACTGTAGAGGGTTCAGAAAATCTTGAAACGGAGGGAGGCTACGCAAAAGAGGCCTCTGATGATTTTAAAAAAAAACAGGAAGAACTGTTAAGTGAAACTTTAAAAAAAATTGATATTGTAATATGTACTGCTTTAATTCCTGGAAAAAAAGCGCCAGTAATAATTAAAGGCAACATGATAGATGCCATGAAACCAGGTTCGGTAATTTACGATTTAGCGGCAATTCAAGGTGGAAATACAGCTTACTCTGAAGTAGATAAAATAGTTAATAGAGGTGGTGTAAGAATTATGGGTGAAACCAATATACTAAACAAGCTTCCAATCTCTGCCTCAAGTTTATATGCCAAAAATGTATTTAACTTTGTTGTAAATCTATATGATAAGGAAAATAAGAAAATTAACATTAATTTAGAAGATAAAATAATTGAAAAAACATTAATTAAATAAGATTATGGAAATAGACCCTTTTATATTTAGATTGAGTATTTTTATCCTTTCAATATTTATTGGATACTACGTTGTATGGAGTGTTACGCCCTCTCTACATACTCCCTTAATGTCTGTAACAAATGCGATATCATCAGTAATTATTGTTGGAGCCATCATTGCTGGATTAGCCGGAAACGCTGAAAATACTTTTAACACCTCAAGTATTTTTGGGTTTTTGGCAATATCTTTAGCGGCAATAAATATTTTTGGGGGATTCTTGGTTACCCAGAGAATGCTTGCGATGTATAAAAAAAAAAAGAAAGATAAATAATGATTTCAGCAAACTTATCGGCAATTTTTTATTTAATTTCAGGTGTACTATTTATTTTAGCACTAAGAGGGTTGTCTTCTCCAGAAACATCTAGGCAAGGCAATTTTTTTGGTATTATAGGAATGGTAATTGCAATAACAGTTACATTTTTATCTATAGGAAATTTTTCTAGTGGCTTTGCTTATGTTTTAATATTTCTTTTAATAGGTGGTGTAATTGGTGCATTCATTGCATACAAAATACCCATGACAGCTATGCCAGAGCTTGTGGCTGGCTTTCATAGTCTCGTAGGCCTTGCAGCAGTATTTGTTGCAATATCAGCTTTTCTAAATCCAGAAGCCTTTAACCTTGGATCACTTGGAAATATTAAGCTTGGAAGCTTAATTGAAATGTCAATTGGCGCTGTAGTTGGTGCAATAACATTCTCGGGTTCAATAATTGCTTTTTTAAAACTTCAGGGAATAATGTCAGGTTCACCAATAACATTTAAAGGCCAACATCTACTTAATGCTTTAATGTTAATTTCTATAGTAATTATAACCTATCTTTTGTGTTCAACTCAATCTTCAAACTTATTTTGGATCTTATTGGCTATTTCTTTTTTAATTGGTTTTTTATTAATAATTCCAATTGGAGGCGCAGATATGCCAGTTGTTATTTCAATGTTAAATTCATATTCTGGCTGGGCTGCTGCAGGAATCGGTTTTACATTAGAAAATACTGCATTGATAATTACAGGAGCTTTAGTGGGCTCTTCAGGTGCAATTTTATCATATATAATGTGTAAGGGTATGAACCGTTCATTCTTTAATGTAATTTTAGGTGGTTTTGGAGCAACAGAAAAATCATTAACCTCTGGAAGTAAAGAGCTAAAACCTGTTAAAAGTGGAAACGCAGAAGATGCTGCGTTTCTTATGAAGAACGCTTCATCAGTTATAATTGTTCCAGGTTATGGTATGGCAGTAGCACAAGCACAACATGCCTTAAGAGAAATGGTAGATACATTAAAAAAAAATGATATCAAAGTCACTTATGCCATTCATCCAGTTGCAGGAAGGATGCCAGGACACATGAATGTATTGCTTGCTGAAGCCAATGTTCCTTATGATGAGGTTTTTGAATTAGAAGAAATTAATAATGATTTTGCAAATGCAGATGTTGCTTTTGTAATAGGTGCAAATGATGTAACAAATCCATCAGCAAAAACTGACCCACAAAGCCCAATTTACGGTATGCCAATTCTAGATGTTGAAAAATGTAAATCAGTATTATTTGTAAAAAGAAGTTTATCACCAGGATATGCTGGTATTGATAATGACCTTTTTTACAAAGAAAATACACTAATGTTGTTTGCAGACGCAAAGAAAATGACAGAAGACATTACTAAAAATTTAAATTAGTAATAAACAATAAAAAAACTTAATATGCCAACTAAAATATATTGTGATATCGCAGAATTAGACCTAATTAAAAAATTTAATAAAAAAAAAATTGTTAAAGGCTTTACTACAAATCCTAGCTTAATGAGAAAAGCCGGAGCTAAAGACTATGAATCTTATTGTAAAAAAATACTAAAGATTTGTAGTAACAAACCAGTATCTCTCGAAGTGTTTGCAGATGAGTATAAGGAAATGAAAAAACAAGCCCTTCAAATAAATACATGGGGAAAGAATATCTTTGTTAAAGTGCCAGTTACCAATTCCAAAGGTTTATTTATGGGTAGAATTATTAAAGAACTTAATAATGATAACATTAAGCTTAATATCACAGCAATTTATAGTTCCAAACAAACAAAAAAAATCCTTAAATTAATTGATAAAAAAACTAAAGTCATAATTTCTATATTTGCAGGCAGGGCTGGAGACACTGGCAAAGATCCAGTTCCTGAATTTAAAAAAAGTATAGCAATGGCAAAAAAATTTAAGAATGTTGAGATATTATGGGCAAGTGTTAGAGAGCCCTATAATTATTTACAGGCAAAACAGTTGGGTTGCCATATAATTACTGTTCCACCAGCCACTATTGAGAAAATAGAAAAATTTGGAAAAACATTTGACCAGTTGACAAAGGAAACTGTTAAGGCGTTCTTAGTTGATAGTAAAAAATCTAGATTTAAAATTTAGTAGGTATGCAAATAAAGCATACCTAAATTTCCCAATCAACAATAGTTTTTTAAATTTCTCTAAATATAAGTAAAGACTTATATGAGTGATTTTCTAATTAAAATAAAAAAAATAATATCAACATTTTTGTTAGGTTTAGCTTTTCTTTTTTGTTTTATAAATGTTGGGAGTGCAGAGACTACAGTTTCTGCAGAAGTTCAGTACATTTTTAATACATTTTCATTTTTAGTGTGTGGTTTTTTAGTTATGTGGATGGCAGCAGGTTTTTGTATGCTCGAATCGGGACTAGTTACAACTAAAAGTGTATCAACAATTGTTGCAAAAAATATTGGAAAATTTTCGATTGTTGCAATAATTTTTTATTTAGGTGGATATAACTTAGCATATGGAATACCTGATGGTGGTTTCATTGGTTCATTTACACCATGGACGCTAACAGATTCACTAGAACAAGGTTATTCAGGAAGTGCAGATTGGTTTTTTCAAATGTTATTTGTTGCAGCAACATGTTCAATTGTTTCTGGAGCCGTAGCTGAGAGAATAAAAATTTGGCCTTTCTTTATTTTTTCTGCAATCTTAGGTGGATTAATTTATCCAATTACTATGGGTTGGCACTGGGGTGGTGGTTGGTTAGCATCACTAGGATTTTCTGATTTCGCCGGTTCCACTTTGGTTCATTCATGTGGTGGAGCAGCAGCCTTAGCAGGTATAATCTTAGTTGGCGCTAGAAAAGGAAGGTTTAGCCCAAAAGGTACCATAAAAACTATGGAGCCTTTTGCTGCTTCCTCAATACCTTTAACTGCACTTGGAACTTTCATCTTATGGATGGGATGGTACGGATTCAATGGTGGTTCACAATTAGCTTTAGGAACCTTTGAAGACGCAAATGCAATGTCTAAAATATTTATGAATACCCATTTAGCTGGAGCAGCTGGTTGCGTTACAGCAGCATTAGTTACAAGATTGATTGGTGGTAAAACAGATGTTGTGATGATGTTGAATGGAGCACTCGCTGGTTTGGTTTCTATTACAGCAGAACCATTGGCTCCCAGTCCTTTACTTGCTATTGGAATTGGTGCTGTTGGATCTTTAGTTATGTATTTTGGAACTGATTGGTTAAATTCATTAAGATTAGATGATGTTGTTGGAGCTATACCAGTTCATTTGTTTGCAGGTGTTTGGGGGACTTTAGCTGTAACATTAAGTAATAGCGAAACTTTTCTAACAATTCAAATAATTGGAATATTATCTGTAACAACCTTTACTTTTATTTTCTCATATATTGCTTTTTTTATTCTTAAAAAATTTATTGGATTAAGAATAAGCAATGAAGCTGAAAGATTAGGCACAGATGTTGCTGAAATTGGTGTTAGGGCTTACGCAATTAGAGATTAACAAAATAACCATTTCTTACTATAGCCTTATAAGTTTATAATGGTGGTGAGATTGGTTGCGGGGGACGGATTTGAACCGCCGACCTTCAGGTTATGAGCCTGACGAGCTACCAGACTGCTCCACCCCGCGGTATATTTAAATTCTATTCTTAAGTTTATTTAATTTTTTAACTCTTTTTATATTTTCTTGTAGAATTCTTTTCTTCTTTTCAGAAGGTTTCTCATAAACACTTTTAAGTTTAACTACTTTAAAAAATCCATCACGTTGTAGCTTTCTTTTAAGAACCCTAAGTGCCTGTTCGATATTGTTATCTTTAACTTCTATTTTCATAAATGCTTTTAAAAAAATAATTATTTATCACTATAAAATTTTGATGTCCATTAGATTTATTCATTATTTGAAACTTCTCTTGACTGTTTAGCTTTCTCTTTTACTTTTTTTTCTCTTTTTATTCTTCTTTCAGCTTTTTCAATAGCTTCGATTAGATCTTTTTGAGAAAAGATACCCAATGCAACAGGATCTTTGGGGCTTAGATTGTTATAGTTCCAATAGCTTTTATTCTTAATAGAAGTCACTGAACTTTTAGTTACAGCAACTAATTTTGCTATTTGAGAGTCTTTTAATAGTGAATGATGTTTAATTAACCACAAAGCAGAATCTGGCTTATCCTGTCTTCTAGACAAAGGAATATATTTTTTAATTTTTTTGTCTTCAGTTGATATTTCAACGTCAGTATTTTTTATTTGTAAATCTTTGCTCTCATCCTTTGATGCCAGTTCAATTTCCTCCCGAGTAAGTTGACCAGATATAATTGGGTTATAAGCCATTATCCCTTTTGCAACTTCCCCATCAGCAATGCCCTGTACTTCAACTTCATGTAAATTGCAAAACCTTGAAATTTGTTTAAACGTAAGTGTTGTATTTTCTACAAGCCAAACAGCAGTCGCCATAGGCATTAATGGTACGTTTGACATTTAATCCTTTTTTTCTGATCTGAAATTCTGAAATTTTTTATTGAATTTGCTAACACGACCTTTATCCATTAACTTTTGTTTTCCACCAGTCCATGCAGCATGTGATTTTGGATCTATTTCCAATTTTAAAAGCTCTCCTTCTTTTCCCCAAGTTGATCTTGTTTCAAATTGAGAACCATCAGTCATTTCTACTTTAATTGTGTGATAGTTTGGGTGTATGTCTTTTTTCATATCGAGACTTATAGCAAAAGAATTTTATAAAACAATTAAAAGTTCTTTAATTTTTCAAGCATTTTATCATTAATAGCCATACTGGAGGCTCTTATTTGTATATCTTTATTTTTAGAAAGATCTATTTCGTTAATCATGCCACCAGCTTCCTTTATAATTATTATACCTGCAGCTATATCCCATAATTTTAGGTCATTTTGAAAATATCCATCATATCTGCCAGCAGCAACATAGGCTATGTCTAGTGCTGCACTTCCAGACTTTCTTAGAGGTAAATTAATATCAGTTTTTGATATTCCACCAGTTGCGAATAGACAGCTATTTAACTCCTTTTTTTTTGATACCCTTATTCTTTGATTATTAAAAAAAGCACCGTTATCTTTTTCAGCATAAAACATTTCATCTTTTATTGGATCGTAGATTAAGCCTGAAACAATTTCATCTCCAGATTTTAAGGCAATTGATATTGCAAAATGAGGAACTCCGTGTAAAAAATTTGTTGTGCCATCTATAGGGTCTATAATCCAAGTGTTATTTTTATCTTTATTTATTTCAGACCCATCTTCTTCACTAATAATAGAGTAATAGGGTCTTGCTTTTTTTAATTCTTCGATGATTATTTTTTCTGCTTTCAAATCAGCATTTGAAACAAAATCAGTTGGTCCTTTAATTGATACTTGCAATTTTTCTATTTCTCCAAAATCCCTAATCAAAGCTCTCGATGCCTTTTCAGCAGCTTTTATCATAATATTAAGATTGGCCGATATTGACTGCATAAGATTTATATTTTTTTGATATATTCCATAGTCCTAGTATCAACTATAATTTTATCTCCACTATCAATAAATGGAGGCACTTGAATATTTATTCCATTATCTAAAGTTGCCGGTTTATAGGAAGAAGAAACTGTTTGACCTTTGAGAGCTACATCAGTTGTTTCAATTGTACATGTGACTTGATTGGGTAATTCTACCATTAGAGGGCTTTCATTATAAAAGCTTATACTCACTGCTAAATTTTCAGTTAATAATTTCCCTTTTTCACCAACCACCTCTTTCTTTATATTAATTTGCTCATATGATTTAGGATTCATAAAGTGATAATCGACCTCATCTTCATAAAGATAATTAAACTTTGTCTCATCTAATGATGCTTTTTCTACAGATTCACTTGATCTAAATCTTTCATTTAATTTTGTATTTTTATTTACACTTTTCATTTCAACTTGTGCAAAAGCACCACCTTTACCAGGTTTAACATGTTGAGTTTTTAAGACTTGCCATAAGTCACTTTTGTATTCAATCAACATTCCAACTCTAATTTCGCTTGCATATAACTTCATTTTATTTTTTTAATAGCTACTAATGGTTTGTATTTTTTATTATTCCAAATGTAGCCTGAGATAGCTAAAAAATTAGCTTTATTCAATAAGAGTTTTTTATAATTATTAAGTTTTATGCCACCAATTGCTACTATTGGTAGGGATGTTATTTTTTTAACAGATTTCAATATTGTTAAACGAGCTTTATATTTAACAGTCTTAGTTTTAGATGAATAAAATGCTCCAAAAGCTAAATAATTAGCACCATCTTTAATAGCTCTCTTTGCTAAGTTAATTGAATTATGACAAGTGATACCAATAATTTTGTTCTTAAGTATTTTTCTAGCTTCTATTAAGTTCATATCTTTTTGACCTAAATGACAACCATCTGCATTAAGTTTTTTTGCAAGTAGAGGATCATCATTAATTAAGAATTTAACTTTGTATTTCTTGCAAATTTTTTTTATTTTTTTCCCAATAATAAATTTATTTTGATTTGTTTCTTTTTTAAGTCTTAACTGAAAGAAACTTACCTTTCTTGAACTTAATACAAGAGCTAGATTAATATAAAATTGTTCGTTCTCTATTTTGTCTGGTGAAATTAAATAAACAAATTTCTTGCTTGTTTTATTTTTCTTCAAGTTCTGCTGACCATTTACCTTGAGCCGCAAGTGTACACATATTGGCTCTGTGGTTGAAGACTTTTTGAGTACCATCGATATTTTGAATATCCTTTGACCAAAATTTAAGAGCACTTTGTTGCAAAGCCCGGCCATATGAGTAGGTCATAATAAAATTTGTATCATTGTGTTTATTAATCAAGTTTAAATTTTTAGTTGCTTGTATTTCTGTTTGACCCCCTGATAAAAAAGCAATACCGGGTACATCTGTTGGTACATTTTCTTTTAGACATTTTAAAGTGAGTTTAGCAACTTCCTCAGTTGATATCTCTTTATCAGATTTATTTCCTGGTAGAATCATATTCGGCTTTAAAATTATTCCGGTTAAATCGATACTATTAAGCATTAATTCTTCAAAACATTTTTTAATAACCTCTGATGTTTTATTAAAACAATCTTCTGCTGAATGGTTTCCATCCATTAAAACTTCTGGTTCTACTATTGGAACCATTCCACACTCTTGAACGAGTGCAGAGTATCTTGCAAGAGCATGAGCATTTGAGTAAATTGATAATTTACTTGGATGCTTATTCGAAATATTATAAACCCCTCTCCACTTTGTAAATCTAGCCCCAAGTTTGTAGTATTCTTTTAGTCTTTCTCTTAAGCCATCTAGACCTTCTGTAATTTTTTCTTCAGGTGAGCCTGCTAAAACTTTTGCACCAGTGTCAACTTTTATTCCAGGAACAGCACCAGAAGAGGAGATTAGATCAGGTATAGTTTTATTTGAGCTTGAAGTTTGTTTAATTGTTTCATCATACAAAATTACCCCACCAATATAATTCTTCATTCCCTCAGAAGAGAAAAGAGTTTCTCTAAATAAAAGCCTGTTTTTTGAAGACGATGGAACATTTATAGCCTCAAGTCTTTTGGTCATGGTTCCAGTGCTTTCATCAGCGGCAAGGATACCTTTTCCATTTGATAAAATTCTTAACGCGATTTTATTTAATTCAGACATATTAATTTAAAGCTTTTATACCAGGAAGTTCTTTTCCTTCAAGATATTCTAAAAAAGCCCCACCAGCAGTTGAAACAAAATCAAAGTTATTAACCGCACCAACACTGCTCAATAAAGCAACTGTATCTCCACCTCCCGCTACAGAATAAATAGTATTAGCTTTATTTTTTTCAATAATTTTTTTCATAATTTCTAAACTTCCTTTAGCAAAACTTGGATTTTCAAAGTAACCAGCAGGACCATTCCACAAAACAGTATTGCTTTCTTCAATAATTTTTTTGATATTCTTTATTGATTTAGGACCAATGTCCAAAATTAAATCGTCTTCAGAAACATCGTTTAACTCTTTTATTTCTGGCGATCCATTTAATTCTTTTCCTACAGTGACATCTTCAGGATAAACTATCTTGCAGTCATTTTTTTTGGAAAGTGAAAATATTTCTTTTATTATTGCATCACAATTATCTTCTTGAATAGATTTACCAATATTATGACCTTTGAATTTGAGTACGTTATTAGCCATACCTCCAACAATTATAATATTATCAAATTTAGGAATTAAATTTTTAATAATATTTATCTTAGTCAATATCTTGGAGCCACCAATAATACAAGTTATGGGTTTTTTAATCTCAGAAGTAATTTTAGTTAAAGCATCAATTTCTAGATTTAGTTGAAGGCCAGCGTATGAAGGAATAAATTTAGTGATTTCAAAAATTGATGCATGAACTCTGTGTGTGCATGAGAAAGCGTCATTAACATAAATATCAGCTAGACTTGCCAAATGTTTTGCAAACACATTGTCATTTTTTTCTTCTTCTTTATAAAATCTAAGGTTTTCAAGTATTACGATTTTTTCATCATCAGCATTAAATAGATCGGCAGATTTAACTTCTTTTATATTTTTAGAAATAAACTTTATATTTTGGTGTAATTTATTTTTTAGACTTTCGCATATTGGTTTAAGAGAAAGTTCATTTATAACTTTACCTTTTGGCCTGCCAATATGAGACAGTATTATAACTTTGGCATTATTTTTTAATAAAAAGTTAATAGTGGGTAAAATTTTATCTATTCGAGTTGTGTCAGTAATTTTTCCATTAGTTAATGGAACATTTAAATCTAGTCTAAGTAATACTTTTTTTTGATTAAGATTTTTCTCATCCTTTATATTTCTCATTAAGAGATTTGATCAATATGTTCAGCAATATCGCACATTCTATTTGAGAAACCCCACTCGTTATCATACCAGGCTGAAATTTTACCCATTTTATCACCAACTACATTTGTTAAAGAAGCGTCTATAATTGCTGAAGCCGAGTTATGATTAAAGTCAATTGATACTAGTTTTTCTGTGGTAATTTCTAAAACTCTTTTAGACTGTTTTTTAGAGGCAATGGTAAAAGCATCATTAATTTTTTCTTTTGTAATTTTTTTTTTTGTACAAAAAACAAGTTCTATTAATGAAACATTAGGAGTTGGAACTCTCATGGCCACACCTTCAAGTTTTCCTTTTAAAGAAGGAATAATTTCACCTATAGCTTTTGAAGCCCCCGTCGAAGTGGGGACAATTGATTGACTGGCAGATCTTGCTCTTCTTGGATCTTTATGAGAATTATCCAGAATTCTTTGATCACTAGTAAAGGCATGAATGGTAGTCATAAATCCTTTTTCAATTTCAAAAGTTTCATTTAAAACGTTTGCGACGGGCGCAAGACAGTTAGTTGTACAAGAGGCTGCAGAAATAACCTGATCACTTTTTCTTAAAATATCCTCGTTCACACCATAGACAATTGTCTTATCTGCATTTTTACAAGGTGCGGAGACTATAACTTTTTTTGCACCATTTTGTATATGAGCTAACAACTTTTCTTTTGAATTGAACTTTCCAGTGCATTCAAAAACATAATCAACATCAAACTTTTTCCAATTTATATTTTCAATACTGGATTCTTGTGAAAATGTAATTTTATTCTTATTAATAATTAAATGTTTTTCATCATAATCTAAATCTGCATTAAATTTACCATGAATAGAATCGTATTTAATTAAAGAGCAGCTTGCTTCAGAATTAGATCGGTTATTAATATGCTTGATTTCTATATTTTTATTTTGGCTTTCGATAATTGCTCTAATTACCATTCTGCCAATTCTTCCCATTCCATTAATTCCAACTTTTATTGTCATATTTAACTCTTTATTAATTTCTTAGTTTCTTTTGAAATATTTTCAGCTGTTAATCCAAAATATTTATAAATTTCTTTATATGGCGCACTTTTACCAAATGTGTCAATTCCAAAAGCCAAACCTTCTGTTCCAACATATTTTTTCCAGCAATCTGTCGATGCTGCTTCAATTGATACTTTACACTTCGTTTCACCAAGAATCTTTTGTTTATATGATTTTGACTGTAAATCAAAAAGGTCTTGGCATGGTACTGATATAACCTTAGTATATATTTTATCTTTGGCTAATTTATGGCTAGTCTCAATTGCTAAATTAACCTCAGAACCACTAGCAAGTATAGTTAAATTGATCTTTTTATTAGTTCTTAAAACTTCGTAAGCCCCAAAAGAGCATTTATTTATGTTAGAATATTTTTTTCTAATGGGATCTAGATTTTGTCTGGTCAAAGATAATACACTCGGTGTTCCTAAATCTTTTAATGCTATTTCCCAACATTCAATAGTTTCCATTCTGTCTGCGGGTCTAAACACATTTAAGTTAGGAATAGATCTTAAGCCAGATAGTTGCTCTATTGGTTGGTGTGTTGGCCCATCTTCACCCAAACCAATTGAGTCATGTGTCATTACATAAATAACCCGTTGATGCATTAACGCAGACAAACGAATGGAAGGTTTGCAGTAATCAGAAAATATTAAGAAAGTACCACCATATGGAATAAATTTACTATGAAGTGCCAGTCCATTCATTATTCCAGACATTGCGTGCTCTCGAACACCATAGTGAATATAATCACCGTTAAAATCGGCAGGCTTGATAGCATTATGATGTTTTGTTTTGGTATTATTGGATCCAGCTAAGTCAGCTGAACCACCAAGCAATGTATTATTTTCTTTGGTAAGAGCACTTAGGGTTAACTCAGAAGCTTTGCGTGAAGCTAGGCTTATGTTTTCTTTAATAGATTTTTGTTTTTCAGATTTTAAAGCTTTAGAGAAACTATTCTTGAAAACTTTATCAACAACTTGTTTTTTTCTTTTATAAACCTTGTTCCATGTAGACTGAATTTTTGTACCTTTATTGCCAATTTTTCTCCACTCATTTAAAATATTTTTAGGAATTTCAAAAGGTTTGTAATTCCAATCTAGTACTTTTCGAACTAGTTTGATTTCATCTATACCAATAGGACTCCCATGTGAAGAGGCTTTACCAGATTTATTGGGTGAGCCATAACCAATTTTTGTTTTACATGAAATAACGGTTGGTCTTTTTGCATTTTGAACTTTTTTTAATGCTCTAAAAATTTCTTTTTCATTATGACCGTTAATTAGAATGTAATCCCAACCATAACTTTCAAATCTTTTTTTGAAATTATCTGAAACTGCTAAACTAGTTGGTCCATCTATTGATATTGAGTTATTATCAAAAAGCATTACTAGGTTTTTTAATTTTAAATGTCCAGCTAAACTCATTGCTTCATGACTGATACCTTCCATCAAGCACCCATCACCAGCCAAAACATAAGTTTTGTGGTTTATTATTTTTTTTCCTAATTTTTTCTTTAAAATTTCTTCTGCAATAGCAAAGCCGACTGAATTAGCAATACCCTGTCCAAGTGGACCTGTAGTAGTTTCAATTCCAGTATTAGGATGATACTCAGGATGCCCTGCACAAATAGATTTTAATTGTCGAAAATTTTTAATATCGTTTAAAGAAATGCTTTTATACCCAGTTAAATGTAGCAAAGAGTAAAGAAGCATAGACCCATGACCCGCAGATAAGACAAACCTATCACGATTAAGCCAATTCGGATTTTTTGGATTAAATTTAAGAAAACTTCTAAACAAAACTGTTGCTACATCAGCCATTCCCATTGGCATACCAGGATGTCCAGAATTTGCTTTTTGTACAGCATCTATTGACAAAAACCTTATTGCGTTTGATAAATTCTTATGCAGTTTGTTCAAAATATCCTATCTAGACTTAGAAGACTCAATTTAATAATATAAATATATATATATGAAAACGGACAGTGAAAAAGAAAAAAAACTAATTTTTGCTCTTAATAAATTAAAGAGTTTGAATTTACAAAATCCAAGGTTAAAGAGTGATTTAGAAAGTTTAGGTACTCAAAAAAATCAATTAGAAATTGAAAAAAAACAAATAGAAGAAAAATACCAAAACCTAATAAGTGAACACAAGGCTCTTAGTCAAAAATTAGAAGATATTAGTCAGCAAAAAGCAGGTGAACAAAAAAAAGAGACAGAATTTTCAGAAAAAATAGATGAATTAAATCAAGAAACAGATACTTTATTAGAAGAAATAGACAAATGGCAAATGTAAATATTAAATTTAATGGAAAAGACTTTCTCTTATCTTGTGACGACGGACAAGAAGAACATTTAGAAGAACTTTTAAGTCAAATTAATCAAAAATTCAGTGATTTAAAAAATGATCTAGGAAATATAGGTGAGAGTAAACTTTTATTAATTACTTCAGTTCAAGTAATGGATGAATATTTTGAAACAAAAAAAAAAGTAGAGCAAAAAAAAACTGAATTAAAAAATTTATCAGATAAATTTAGAGAGTTAAAATCCTTAGTTTATGACTATAGAGATAAAAAAGAAGAAGAGTTGAAACGGTTATCTCAAGACCAAGAAGATTTTAAAAAAGAAATAGAAAAAAATAAAGAAGATTATGAGAAAATAATTGAAGAAGCTACAGATGAAATTGAAAATTTTGTCGAAAAAGCAAATTTAGAAAATTCGATCCAGTAGATTTGTGATAAAATCTAAATTGAGAAAAAAAATTCTTAAGATTAGGGAAAAAACTAATAAAAAAAATATCAAGATTGATTTTAATAAAATTATAAGAATCTTAAAAAAAGAGAGAATAACTAAAAAAGTTATAGGTGGATACTATCCAGTCAATTTTGAAGTTGATGATTTAGAAATACTAAAAAGATTAGAAAAAAATAAATTTAGCATTGCCTTACCAGTTGTTAAGAATAATTTTCAGATGAATTTTTATAAATGGTCATTTTCTGACCTGTTAAAAATAAACAAATATGGAATACCTGAACCAGGATCTCAGAATATAGTATACCCAGATGCTTTATTAGTTCCATTAGTTGCATTTGATAAAAATTTGAACAGACTTGGATATGGTGGAGGATATTACGATCGATTAATTAAAAAAATTTCAAAAAATAAAAAAATTATAAAAATAGGTTTAGCTCTATCAGTTCAAGAAGTAGATAAAATACCCGTTAATATATACGATCAAAAATTGGATTATATTGTAACAAATAAACATATAATTAAATGAAAATACTTTTCTTAGGTGATGTAGTTGGAATTTCGGGAAGATCTATGATTTTGAATAATTTACTTTCAAAAATAAAAGATGAAAAAATTGATTTCGTAGTTGTTAATGGTGAAAATGCAGCCGACTCTGGCGTCGGACTTACAGAGGAAATTTGTAAAGATTTTTTTAATTGTGGAGTGGATGTGGTTACAACAGGAAATCACGTTTGGGATCAAAAAGAAACAATGTCTCATATTGAAAAAGAAAGTAGACTTTTAAGGCCAAAAAATTTGTTTGAACCATCTCCCGGCAAAGGATTTGGAATATTTACAGCTAAAAATGGTATGAAAGTTGGCGTACTTAACTTGATGGGAAACGTTTTTATGAAAAAGTCTGAAGATGTATTTGAAGCTGCCGAAAAATTTACAAAAAAATATAAATTAAAAGAAGATTATGACTTTTTATTGGTTGATTTCCATGGAGAAATAACAAGTGAAAAGGCAGCTATGGGACATTTTTTTGATGGTAAAGCCACATTAGTCGTTGGAACCCACACTCACATACCTACAAATGATACAAGAGTATTAAAAGGAGGCACTGCTTATCAGACAGATGCAGGAATGTGTGGTGACTATGATTCTGTTATTGGCATGAATAAAGACAATTCGATTAAAAGGTTTTTTAAAAAAAAATCCACCAAACATTTTCCAGCAATTGGAGAGGCTAGTTTGTGTGGCGTGATTGTAGAATGTGATGTAGAAACAGGGTTAGCAAAAAACATAAAAAATTTTATATACGGAGGAGAATTAAAAAATTCTCATTAATTATTATGTCAGGTCACTCAAAGTGGGCAAGTATAAAGCATTCCAAAGGTAAGGCTGATAAACAAAGATCTAAAGTTTTTTCAAAACTTTCAAAAGAAATTAGTGTAGCGGCAAAATTAGGTGACAAGGATCCTGATATGAATCCAAGGCTTAGATCTGCAATTCAAGCCGCAAAGTCAGCTAACATGCCAAAAGATAATATTGAAAGAGCAATTGCCAAATCATCCACTAGTACTGAAACAAATTATGAAAATTTAAGATATGAAGGATTTGGTCCAGACAAGATAGCTGTGATTGTAGAGGCATTAACAGATAATAAAAATAGAACTGCTTCTAATATTAGAACTATATTTGTAAAAAATGGTGGAAACCTAGGAACGCAAGGTTCAGCATCACACAATTTTAACCAGTTGGGCATTATTAAGATTGATAAAAAAGAAGTATCTGAAGAACAAATACTTGAACTTGCAATTGAAGCAGGAGCTGAGGAATGTATCTCACATGATGCCTATCACGAGATTCAATGTGCAATGAGTGAAATCTACAACGTAAAAAAAAATTTAGAAAAAACTATTGCAAATTTTATTTCAACTGAAATCGAGTGGGTACCTTTAAATAATGTTGATGTGGCAAAAGATAAAGTGGACGCTGCAATTGAATTTTTAGAAACTCTTGAAGACGATGATGATGTTCAAAATGTTTATTCAAATATAAATTTTAAAAATAATTAATGCTTATAATTGGAATTGACCCAGGCATAACAGGCTCTATTTGTTTTTTTGAAGATGGAAAAATAATTGATGTAGTGGAAATGCCAAATATGGCAGAAGGTAAAAAAAATAAAAAACAAGTTAATGGAGCACAAATTTATCATGAGATTTTACTAAGAATTAAAAATCTAAATAAAGAGGAAATTAAAGTTGTTATAGAGCAAGTTTCAGCCATGCCAGGTCAAGGAGTAACCAGTATGTTCAATTTTGGCCAATCATTTGGAATTTTAAAAGGCATATGTTCTGCAATGCAATTACCCATGTATTTTGTACGGCCTGCAAAGTGGAAAAAATATTTTGGTCTTATAAATTCCGAAAAAGATGCTAGTAGAACTAAAGCGATAGAGATATTTCCATATTTTTCTTCACAATTATTAAGAAAAAAGGACTCAAATAAAGCTGATGCAATATTAATTGCCAGTTTTTATTACGAAACATACAAATTAGAAGAATAAATTAAGTCTAATACGGTCAAATTCATGACACATTTAAGTGTGAAATCATAATTATGGAAGCTGATATTACATCTCAAGCAGTAGGACTTGCATCTAATACTGATTTTTCATTATGGAGTTTATTTCTTAGGGCAGATTTCATAGTAAAATCGGTAATACTCATGCTAATTTTTTGTTCTATTTACTCATGGGCAATCATTATTGAAAAGTTTAGATTATTTAAAAAAATTAATTTAGAATCTGAAGAGTTTGAGGAAAAATTTTGGAAATCAAAATCAGCAGAAACTTTTTATAATAATTTGCCAGCAAACTTAGAAAACCCCACGGCTTCATTGTTCAAGGACTGTATGCAAACTCTATTAAAAGTAAAAAATAAATCTAATCTCAATGAAAGAATGAGTAGCATACTTGAGGTTAATATAGAAAAACAAATGTCAAAAATTGACAAAGGTTTTACATTTTTAGCAACAGTTGGTTCAACGGCTCCTTTTATAGGATTATTTGGAACTGTTTGGGGTATCATGAATTCATTTCAGTCAATTGCAATTTCAAGGAATACAAGTTTAGCAATTGTAGCACCAGGAATTGCTGAGGCTTTATTTGCAACTGCACTTGGATTGCTAGCAGCAATCCCAGCGGTTGTTGCTTATAATAAATTCAATAATGACTCTAAAAAATATACGCAAAAATTAGAAAACTTTTCTAAAAGATTTTTATCAATAATTTAAATGGCTTTTAAAATAAACCGTTCATCAAAAGAACCTATAAGCGAAATAAATGTTACGCCTTTTGTGGATGTAATGTTGGTATTATTAATTATCTTTATGGTAACAGCACCCCTACTAACAGTTGGTGTCCAAGTCGATTTACCAGAGAGTTCTGCAGACACATTGCCTGAAGAATTAGAGCCGTTAACTTTATCTATTAATGCTAAGGGGGAAATATTCATTCAAGAGTCTAAAGTAGAATACGATAAAATAACTGCAAAAATATTAGCCGTATCTAAAAATAGGACAGATACCCGGATTTATGTTCGAGGAGATAAATCAATAAATTATGGCAGGGTTTTAGAAATAATGGGAATGCTGTCAGGATCTGGATTTACTAAAGTAGCATTAATTTCTGAACCATATAAGGAGAGATAATAAAAGTGAATAGAAATATTGTTAT
>Ga0209709_10000195_pt1 | contig 59575 bp, 79 predicted proteins | sample ArcticOcean_MG_C_2_FD_187435 | JGI IMG/M metagenome (GOLD analysis project Ga0209709, IMG submission 187435) | Marine microbial communities from western Arctic Ocean - ArcticOcean_MG_CB4_136 (SPAdes) (version 2) | ecosystem: Environmental > Aquatic > Marine > Oceanic | place: Arctic Ocean... | reverse complement strand
GTTGCTTTTGGCCCTAAACCAAGAGATTATTCTTATAAGCTTCCTAAGAAAATTAGAACTCTTGGATTAAAGCATGCTCTTTCTGCTAAGGTTAAGAATAATGAGTTAATTATTTTAGAAGAAGCAAAGCTTGATTCCCCAAAAACTAAGGAGCTTATTTCTAAAGTTAAAAAATTAAATCTTGAGAATGCTTTGTTTATAGACTCAAGGGATTTTGATAAAAACTTTGAATTAGCAATTAGTAATGCTAGTGGTCTAGAGCTTATTAATATTGAAGGAATAAATGTTTACGACATACTTCGTAAAGAAAAACTAGTTCTTACAAAAAGATCTGTTGAAATGTTAAACGAGAGGCTCCAATGAGCGAAAAAAGTTATTTTGATATACTAGTCAGCCCTGTAATTACTGAGAAATCTTCAATGCTCTCCGAGAGCAATAAGGTCGTATTTAAGGTTGGAATGAAGTCCTCCAAGAAAGAGATTAAAAAAAGTGTAGAAGAGCTTTTTAAAGTTAAAGTTAAGTCTGTTAATACGCTTAGGCGAAAAGGTAAGACTACTAACTTTAAGAATATTAAAGGTAAAAGAAAAGATTTTAAGCATGCTATTATTACCCTTGAAGAAGGTCAGTCAATAGATGTTATGGGTGGGGTATAGAAAATGGCATTAAAAAAATATAAGCCTACCAGCCCAGGTCAAAGAGGCCTTGTTCTTGTTGATAAATCTCATTTATCAAATGAGAGACCAATCAAGGCCTTAACAGAAGGGCTAACTGGAACAGGTGGCAGAAATAATAAAGGAAGGATGACTGCGCGAAGAAGGGGTGGTGGACACAAAAGACTTTATAGAAAAATTGACTTCAAAAGAAATAAACTTGATATTTCTGCAACTGTTGAAAGGTTAGAGTATGATCCAAATAGATCTGCTTTTATTGCATTGTTAAAGTATGATGACGGAGAGCTAAGCTATATTATTGCGCCCCAAAGACTTTCTGAGGGTGATAAAGTTATTTCTAGTGAAAAAGCTGATATTAAGCCCGGTAATACGATGCCTATGAAAAAAATGCCAATTGGAACAATTATTCATAATATTGAAATGAAGCCAGGTAAAGGAGCTCAGCTTATTAGATCTGCAGGCACTTTTGCTCAATTGGTTGGTAGAGATCAAGGGATGGCGATATTAAAACTAACATCCGGAGAGCAAAGATTAATACCTGACGTATGTAAAGCTACAATTGGAGCTGTTTCAAATCCGGATAATTCTAATACAAAGTTAGCTAAGGCGGGAAGAAACAGATGGAAAGGTAGGAGACCATCGGTGCGTGGCGTGGTTATGAATCCGGTAGACCATCCTCATGGTGGCGGTGAAGGTAAGACTTCCGGTGGTAGGCATCCGGTTACCCCTTGGGGTGTTCCAACTAAAGGTAAGAAAACTCGTTCCAATAAGGATTCGGATAAATTTATTATTAAAAGTCGTCATCAAAAGAGAAAAAGAAGGTAATTATGGCTAGATCAATCTGGAAAGGTCCCTTTGTGGATCAGTATATTTTAAAAAAAGCAGATGCTGCTAGAGCATCTGGACGTAAAGACGTTATAAAGATATGGAGTAGAAGGTCTACAATTTTACCTCAGTTTGTTGGTCTTAATTTTGGGGTGTATAATGGACAAAAATTTATACCAGTTTTAATTTCCGAGGATATGGTTGGGCATAAATTTGGTGAATTTTCTCCTACAAGAACATACTACGGTCATATGGCAGATAAATCTGTAAAGAGAAGTTAGTTATGAGTGATATTGATAAAATAAAAGAAAAATCTGATATTAAAAGTGCAAAAGCAATTGGTAAAATGATCAGGACAAGTCCAATAAAGCTTAACGATGTTGTTAAAAATATTCGAGGAAAGAGAGTTGGCGATGCCCTTTCTCATCTTGAGTTTTCTAAGAAAAGAATTTCCAATGAAGCTAAAAAAATTTTAGAGAGTGCTATTGCTAATGCTGAAAATAATCACTCTCTTGATATTGATAAGTTGTATATAGATGAGGCGTTTGTTGGAAAAAACTTAGTAATGAAAAGGTTTAGGCCTAGGGCTCGTGGACGAACCGGAAAAATACTTAAGCCTCACAGCCAATTAACCATCGTTCTTCGTGAAAAGATTTTAGAGGATAAGAAATAATGGGACAAAAAGTTAATCCAATTAGCATGAGACTTGGAATCAATCGTACATGGGATTCTAGATGGTATGCTGGAAAAAATGAATACGGTAAGCTAATACAAGAAGATATTCAAATGAGGGCAATGATTGTTAAAGATCTTAAAAATGCCGCCATAGCGAATGTTATTATTGAAAGGCCTCATAAAAAGTGCTTGGTAACTATCCATTCTGGAAGGCCTGGCTTAATTATCGGAAAGAAGGGTGCTGATATAGAGAACCTCAAAAAGAAACTACAAGCAATTACATTATCAGACGTAGTTGTTAACATTGTCGAGGTAAGAAAACCTGAGATAAACGCTACGCTTGTTGCGGAGAATATAGCGCAACAGCTTGAAAGAAGAATAGGCTTTAGAAGGGCTATGAAAAGATCGGTGCAATCTGCAATGCGATTAGGCGCTCAAGGTATTAGAATAAATTGTGGTGGACGTCTTGGTGGCGCTGAAATAGCCAGAACAGAATGGTACAGGGAGGGGCGTGTTCCTCTTCATACTCTCCGTTCGGATATTGATTATGGAGTTGCATCTGCTCATACAACCTATGGTATTTGTGGAATAAAAGTTTGGATTTTCTTAGGCGAGATAATGGAGCATAACCCTAATATAAAAGATGAAAAATCTCCTCCACAAGAAAACAACAAGTCGAGACCTAATAGTTAAGGATAGTTTTTATGTTACAACCTAAAAAAACAAAATTTCGTAAAGCCCATAAGGGAAGAATAAAGGGTAATGCCAAAGGCGGTACAACTCTTAACTTTGGGTCTTATGGTCTCAAGGCTTTAACTGCAGATAGAATAACTGCAAGGCAGATTGAGGCAGCAAGAAGAGCTATTACAAGACATATGAAGAGAGCGGGTAGAGTTTGGATAAGAATATTTCCTGATGTTCCTGTATCCAAAAAACCTACCGAAGTTAGAATGGGTAAGGGAAAGGGTACTCCAGAGTACTGGGCTGCTAGAGTAAAACCTGGAAGAATAATGTTTGAACTGGATGGAGTATCACCAGATGTTGCTAAAACAGCCCTAGAGCTTGGGTCTTCAAAACTTCCCGTTTTAACTAAAATTATTTCAAGACCTGGCGAAGAGGCATAAGATGGCAAAGAAAGAAAAAGATATAAAAGATATGAGCTTTGATGAGTTAGAAGATTCTTTAAATTCACTAAAGAAAGAGATTTTTAATATTAATATACAAAAAATGGCTGGTCAATTTGAGGATACATCTCAAATTTCTAAGAAAAAGAAAAATATTGCAAGAGTAAAAACTATGATAAGTAAAAATAAAAAAGAGGTGAGTAATGCCTAAAAGAATATTAAAGGGAGTTGTTGTCAGTGATAAAGCCGACAAAACAATAACCGTTTCAGTAGAAAGAAGATTTACTGACCCGTTATTTAAAAAAACGGTCAGAAGCTCAAAAAAATACATGACGCATGACGAAGGTAATAAATTTAAAATTGGTGATTTGGTTCAAATAAGAGAGTGCAAACCTCTCTCCAAATCAAAAACATGGGAAGTAATAGGCGGATAGTCTTTATTTATAAGGTTTCTTGATATGATACAAATGCAAACAAAATTAGATGTTGCCGATAACTCTGGCGCAAAGCAGGTACAGTGCATTAAAGTTCTTGGTGGATCCAAGAGAAGAACGGCTTCTGTTGGTGATATAATAGTTGTTTCAGTTAAGGAGGCTATTCCTCGTGGTAAGGTAAAAAAAGGAGAGGTTCTTAAGGCTGTTATTGTTCGTACAAGAAAAGAAATTCGTCGTAATGACGGTACTGCAATAAGGTTTGATTCAAATGCTGCCGTCCTAGTAAATGCTAATGGTGAGCCTCTTGGAACACGTATTTTTGGACCAGTGACAAGGGAGCTTCGTACTAAAAAATTAATGAAAATCGTCTCATTAGCTCCGGAGGTTATATAGAATGTCAGCAAAAATTAAAAAGGGTGACAAAGTTTTTGTTATGTCCGGTAAAGATAAGGGTAAAGAGGGCGAGGTAACAAAAGTTATAAAAATTTCTGACTCCCAAGACAAGGCTCTTGTTCAAGGCGTTAACCTTGTTAAGAGACATAGGAAACCTTCTCAGGATAGTGCAGGCGGAATAATTTCCGAAGAAAGACCTGTTCAGATATCAAATCTTATGATTGTTGACCCAAAAACAAAAAAACCTTCGCGGGTTGGGTTTAAGTTAGATAAGGATGGAAATAAAGTTCGTTTTGCAAAAAAATCAGGTGAGGTTTTAAATGGTTGATACTTCAAATTACACCCCCAGACTTCAACTGAAATATAATGAAAAGTTTCAAGAAGATCTGCTAAAGAGTTTAAATCTTAATAATATTTTAGAAGTTCCTAAACTCACTAAGGTTGTTATTAATATCGGAGCTGGAAGTCAAGCTGTCTCCGACAGTAAGAAGGTTAATGATGCTGTTTCTGCCCTTGAGTTAATTTCTGGTCAAAAGCCAGTTAAAACAAAAGCTAAAAAGGCGATTGCCGGATTTAAGTTAAGAGAAGGTATGGCTGTAGGTGCAAAAGTTACCCTAAGAAAGAGTGTTATGTATGAGTTTATAGATAGACTTGTCACTATAGCGCTTCCTAGGGTAAGAGACTTTGAAGGTTTAAACCCTAAAAGCTTCGATGGTAATGGTAATTATGCCTTTGGGATTAAAGAGCACTTAATATTTCCTGAAATAGACTATGAGTCTGTTGCTGAAATTTGGGGCATGGATATTATTATAAATACTACTGCGAGAACAGATGATGAAGCTCTAGCTTTATTAAAAAGTTTTAATTTTCCTATTAGAAAAAAGAAATAAGGACATTTAGATGGCAAAAGTAAGCATGGTGCAAAGAGATTTAAAGAGAAGAAAATTATACGCTAAGTATAAAGATAAGAGAGAGAGTCTTTTGTCGAAATCAAAAGATAAAAATATTTCTACTGAAGAAAGATTTGAGGCACGCTTAAAGTTGGCACAGCTTCCTAGAAATTCTTCAAAAAATAGAATTCGTAATAGATGTCTTCTTACTGGACGTCCAAGAGGTGTTTATAGAAAATTTGGTTTATCAAGAATTGCTTTTAGAGAATTAGCTTCAGACGGCAAGTTGCCGGGTGTAGTTAAGTCAAGTTGGTGAGGTTATAATGAATATTAATGATCCGATCGGGGATATGATTACAAGAATTAGAAATGCTCACATGAGAGGGAAGGAGCTTGTAGAGTCGCCTTCCTCTACTCTTAGGGTAAGTGTTCTTGAAGTTCTTAAAGATGAAGGCTTTATCAGGGGCTACTCAGAGAGCGAAAGGGATACTGGACAATCTGAAATACAGATAGAGTTAAAATATCATGATGGTGATCCTGTGATTAAAGAGATTATCAGAATATCCAAACCAGGAAGAAGGGTTTATTCTTCAGTCAAGAGCATGCCTTTAATAAGAAATGGTCTTGGTATTTCAGTTGTTTCTACACCAAAAGGAGTTATGTCAGATTCATCTGCTCGTAATGAAAATGTTGGTGGAGAAATTTTATGCACAGTTTTTTAGTCAATTGAGGTTTTGAATGTCTAGAATTGGAAAAAAGATTATCGATATACCTGATGGGGTTAATATTATCATTAGCGATTCAAATATAATTACATCTGGACCCAAGGGTGAGCTATCTTGTGAAAATTTTTCTGGTACAACGGTTGTCCAAAAGGATGGTCAGATAACAGTTGCTCCTATTGATGATTCTCAGGCTAGTATTCAGTATTGGGGAATTCAGAGAACTCTCTTAAATAATAATATTATTGGAGTTACTGAGGGGTATAAAAAAACATTAGAGATTAATGGAGTTGGTTATAAGGCTCAAATGAAGGGCAGCAATATTCAATTATCCCTTGGCTTTAGTCACGACATAAACTATGAAACTCCAAAGGGAATTAAGATTGAAGCTACTACGCCAACGGAAATTATTATTAGTGGAATCGATAAACAGAAGGTTGGCCAGGTTGCTGCTGAGCTTAGAAGCTACAGGCCGCCAGAGCCTTACAAAGGAAAGGGCGTTAAATACAAAGATGAGTTTATTTTTAGAAAAGAAGGTAAAAAGAAGTAAATATTATGGTTACTAAATTAGAGATATTAAAAAGAAAAACGCGTGTTAGAAAAAAACTTAAAAAGTCCTCATCAGACAAGATGAGACTTTCGGTTTTTAGATCCTTAAAGCATATCTATGCTCAGGTTATCGACGATGCTAGCGGTATTACTGTTGTTTCAGCATCTTCTTTAGAAAAGTCATCTTCAAGTTTAGGATCAAATATTGAATCAGCATCAAAAGTTGGTTCTGAAATAGCAAAGAAAGCTATTAAAGCTGGTGTGAAAGAGGTGTATTTTGATCGAGGTTGTTATAAATATCACGGCCGTGTTAAAGCATTAGCTGATAACGCAAGAGAAGCCGGGTTAAAATTTTAGGAGAATCTATTGTCTACGTATGAAAAAAATCAAAGAGACGAAAGGGATAGTGAGTTTATTGATCGCCTGGTATTTATCAACAGAGTATCAACTGTTGTTAAAGGCGGACGTAGGTTTAGTTTTGCCGCTCTTGTAGTTGTTGGTGACCAAAAAGGGCATGTGGGTTTTGGCCACGGCAAGGCAAGAGAAGTGCCTGAGGCTATTAAAAAAGCTACAGATGCAGCTAAAGCATCCATGATTAAAGTTCCTCTAAAAGAAGGAAGAACTCTCCATCACGATATTGAGGGGCGTCATGGGGCAGGCAAGGTTATATTAAGATCAGCACCTCCAGGAACAGGAATTATTGCAGGTGGACCAATGCGTGCGGTTTTTGAAGTTTTAGGAGTTCAGGATGTTGTAGCTAAATCCATTGGTTCTTCAAATCCTTATAATATGGTGAGAGCTACTATTATAGCGCTTGGAAAAGTTAATAGCCCTAGGCAGATTGCGGCCAGAAGAGGCAAGAAGGTTAGTGAGGTAATTAGTCAACGTGTTTCCGAAAGTGTTTCCGAAAACGAACTATCTGCATAAGGTAAAAAAATGGCATCTAAGAAAATTACAATAGAACAAATAGGTAGTGCGCTAAGAAGGAGCCCTGATCAAAAGCAAACTTTAGTTGGTCTTGGTCTAAATAAGATGCATAGAGTGAGGGTTCTTGAAGATACGAATTCTATTAGAGGAATGATTAAAAAGGTTAGTCACCTTGTTAAAATCATTAATGAGGAATAGTTAAATGAGATTAAATGAACTTAGAGATAACCCTAATGCCAGAAAATCACGGACTCGTGTTGGCAGGGGGATTGGATCAGGCAAAGGAAAGACTGCTGGTAGGGGCCATAAAGGGCAAAAATCGAGATCTGGTGTTGCAATAAAGGGATTCGAAGGTGGGCAAATGCCCATTCATATGCGTTTACCAAAAAGAGGGTTTAATAATTATACTCGCAAAGAATTTGCTGAACTAACATTGGGTAATCTTCAGGCCGCTATATCTAAAGGTGTGGTTGACGCGTCCAAGCCAATTACTGAGTTAGAGCTAAATGCTGCTGGTATCGTAAAGAAAAGCAAGGATGGTATAAAGCTTCTTAATAAAGGTGAAATTAAAGAAAAAATTGAAATTTCTTTATCAAAAGCTACTAAATCCTGCATCAAGATAATCGAAGGCCTTGGAGGTAAGATTGAGACTTTGGAAAAGCCAAAAGTTAAAAGAATAAGAAAGAAAAACTCCCTACCTAAGAGCGAACAAACAAAAGAAAAAGTGAATGTAGAATCCTCATCTAATAATAGTGAGGCGGTTAAAGATAAAGAGGTTGTCGAATCTTCTTCGCAAGAGACGGCAGATAAATAATAATGGCTTCAGTTGCCGAACAATTAGCATCTAATATAAGTCTCTCTGCCCTGAAAAGTGCTACTGAGCTAAGAAAGAGGATTTGGTTTACGATTATTGCACTTATAGTGTATAGATTCGGAACTTATTTACCTCTTCCCGGTATAGATCTCGATGCTTTACGACAAATATTTGAACAAAATCAATCAGGAATAATTGGTGTCTTCAATATGTTTTCTGGAGGTGCGGTAGGCCGTATGGCTATTTTTTCTCTTGGGATAATGCCCTACATTACCGCATCTATTATTATACAGCTGATTGTACCTGTTATACCTTCACTGAATTATCTTAAAAAAGAGGCTGGAGAAAGAGGCAGAAGGCAGATAAATCAGTACACCCGTTATGCAACTGTTTTCTTGGCTACAATTCAAGCATGGGGCATTGCTGTTGGGCTAGAAGGCGCTACAGGCGTTGTAGTCGATCCTGGTTTATTTTTTAAAGTTTCGGCAGTAATAACGCTTGTTGGCGGAACAATATTTCTTATGTGGCTGGGCGAACAAATAACGGCTAATGGTTTGGGTAACGGAATATCGTTACTTATCTTTGCTGGTATTGTAGCGGAGCTTCCAAGCGCTCTTTTTGGAACAATAGAGCTAGGAAGGCAAGGGGCTCTATCAATTGGCCTGATGTTTGGTCTTTTGATTTTAGTCCTTTCTACAATAGCATTTGTTGTATTTATAGAGCGGGCTCAAAGAAGACTCTTAGTCCAATACCCTAAACGACAAGTTGGAAATAAAATGTTTGGGGGTGATAATTCTCATCTTCCATTAAAATTAAACACTTCTGGAGTTATTCCGGCAATATTTGCCTCTTCATTGCTGCTAATGCCTATTACGATTGCAAATTTTTCAGCCGGTCAGGGACCTGATTGGGTCAACAGTGTTACTGCGCTCCTGGGAAGAGGACAGCCACTTTATATGATGGTGTATGCAGCCCTTATAGTCTTCTTTTGTTATTTTTATACAGCGATAGTATTTAATCCAGAGGACACTGCTGATAATCTAAAAAAACAGGGTGGCTTCATTCCGGGTATTAGACCTGGCGAAAGAACAGCTCAGTATATTGACTTTGTCTTAACTAGACTAACAGTAGTTGGATCTATCTACCTTGTTTTAGTTTGTTTACTTCCAGAGTTTTTAATTTCACGATTTGCTGTACCATTTTATTTTGGCGGTACTTCAATTCTTATCATTGTTAATGTTGCAATGGACACCATGACTCAATTTCAAGGGTATTTGTTTGCACATCAGTATGAAGGTTTGTTAAAGAAGTCTAAACTTGGCAGTAGGAAACGCTAATGATTATAATTCTCTTAGGACCGCCTGGCGCTGGGAAAGGAACTCAAGCTAGCTTTATAGAGAAGGAGTTTGGTATTACTCATATATCAACAGGACACATGTTGCGTGAGGCCGTTAAAGGTCAAACACCCCTAGGAGTTATAGCAAAGGAAATCATGGCAAGAGGTGACTACGTTCCCGATGATTTACTCTTAAAAATAATTAAAGAGAGAGTGGAAAAAACTGATTGCGATAATGGTTTTATTTTAGATGGGTATCCTAGAAATGAAGTTCAAGCAGAATCACTTGATGTTATATTGAGAGAGGTTAATCGAAATATTGACGCAATTATTCAGATAGATGTAGATTTTTCTGTTCTTGAAGAGAGGATCGAGGGTAGGTCTCAAGAAAAGAATACTGAAATAAGAGAAGATGATAATTTACAAGTAATGAAAAAAAGATTACAAGTGTACATCGAACAAACTGAACCTTTGATATCTTACTACTCAAAACATAAAAAATTTATTGTTATCAATGGTATGGGTGATATATCTAAAGTTTCAGCGGATATTAAGGTTAATTTAAGTAAAGTGAAATAGTCTGTTGACTGTTTGGTTTTCAGGGATATAATTCGCGATTCTATACAGCATCGTTTTTTTGGAGGTTTTTTTGGCACGTATCGCAGGTATTAATATACCAACCAATAAAAAGGTATTCGTAGGTTTAACTTACATTAGAGGCATTGGGCCTAAGGTCGCTTCTGATATATGTGAAAAAGCCAACATACCTTCTGAACGAAGAGTAAATCAATTAACAGACTCTGAAGTTATACAGATTAGAGAAATAATTGAAGGTAATTACAAGGTTGAAGGTGAGCTTAGACGTGAAGTATCAACAAACATAAAAAGACTTATGGATTTAGGTAATTACAGAGGCTTGCGTCATAGAAAAGGACTTCCAGTGAGAGGTCAAAGAACCCATACAAACGCAAGAACTAGAAAAGGTCCTGCTAAATCAATTGCAGGTAAGAAAAAATAAATATAATAATTTAGGTTTAAAACAATGGCTGATGACAAAAAAAAAGTAAAGCGTCGTGATAAGAAAAATGTACCCAATGGCGTGGCGCATGTAAATTCTACTTTTAATAACACAATGATAACTATTGCTGACGAAAGAGGCGATACAGTGGCTTGGTCATCTGCTGGTTTGATGGGATTCAAAGGGTCAAGAAAATCTACCCCATTTGCTGCTCAAATGGCAGCTGAGGATGTGGGAGCAAAAGCAAAAGAACATGGTGTTAAGGTCCTCAAGGTAGAGGTTCAAGGGCCTGGTTCAGGAAGGGAAAGTGCATTAAGAGCTCTTCAGTCTATAGGCTTTACAATAACATCAATTAAGGATGTTACTTCTATACCGCATAATGGATGTCGACCCCCTAAAAGACGTCGTGTGTAAATAAAAATTTAAGTAAGAACTAATTAATAATGTGAGGTTAATGTGATTATTGAGAAAAATTGGCGTGAACTCCTAAAACCAAGTGAAATAAATCTTAACCCAGGTCAAGAGCCTGAGAAGTTTTCTAAAATAACTGTCGAACCTCTGGAGAGAGGTTATGGAACAACATTAGGTAATGCTTTGAGAAGGGTTTTGCTTTCATCTCTTCAGGGTGCTGCAGTTTTTGGGATAAAAATTGACGGTGTATTGCATGAATTTTCATCAATAAATGGTGTTAGGGAGGATGTGACTGATATAGTTTTAAATACGAAAAAAATTATTTTTAGAGCGGATTTCTCAGGAACCAAAAGACTAACGATTGAAAAAACTGGCCCAGGTGTTGTTACTGCAGGTGATATTAATTTAACGGATGATATCGAAGTAGTTAATCCTGATTTGGTTTTATGTACCTTGGATGAGAACTCCTCTATTCGTGTTGAACTTTCTATTAAAACAGGAAATGGATATGTTCCTGCCGAGCAAAACCGTGACGAGGATAGCCCGATTGGAATGATACCGGTTGACAGTCTCTTTAGTCCCGTTACTAACGTTGCATACCGTGTAGAGAATGCTAGAGAAGGCGAATCTCTTGATTATGATAGGTTGACCCTTGAGGTTGAAACAAATGGCTCTGTGGCTCCTGAGGATGCTGTAGCGTTTTCAGCAAGAATTTTACAGGATCAATTAATGCCTTTCATTAACTTTGATGAACCCGAGGAAGAGATCATTGAAGAAGATGAGAGCGAGTTAGAATTTAATGCCGCCCTCCTCAAGAAGGTTGACGAATTAGAGCTTTCAGTTAGGTCTGCAAATTGTCTTAAAAATGACAGTATTGTTTATATTGGCGATTTAATTTTAAAAAGTGAAAATGAAATGCTGAGAACTCCAAATTTTGGAAGAAAATCACTAAATGAAATAAAAGAAGTATTAACTGAGATGGGGCTTACTCTTGGGATGGATATTCCTAGCTGGCCTCCAGAGAATGTCGATGAGCTTGCAAGAAAAGCATCTGATAAATTTTAATTAATAGGTAGATAAATGCGTCATAAAGTATCAAAACGTAAATTAAATAGAACTTCAAGTCACAGAAAAGCTCTTTTAGCTAATATGGCTGTGGCACTTATTAAGCACGAGCAAATTAAAACAACACTTCCCAAGGCTAAGGAGCTTGCGCCGTATGTCGATAAGCTTATCACCCTTGGAAAAAAAGGCGATCTTAATGCGAGAAGAAAGCTCTATTCTATTGTGCCCGAGAACCAGTGGGGTGCAAAAGTTTTCGATATACTTGCGGACAGGTATAAGGAGAGAAAAGGCGGATATACTCGCATAATGAAAGCTGGCTTTCGTTATGGAGATTCAGCTCCTATGGCCGTTATTGAGCTTGTTGACAGGGATATAGAGGCTTTAGGACAGGATTCTGGTCCTGTAATTGAGAAAAAGGTTGATGACGAAGAGGCGTAATTAATCTATTTTAATTATTTTTTGAACCACATCAATTTTTTTAGAATTAAATCCAGCCTTACAGTAAGAAAAATAATATCTAAAAATTTTCTCAAGCCTGTCGTCGAAACCTAGTTTCCTTATGGATTTTATTGATCTAATAAAATCATTGTGCCAGAGGCCCAATGTTTTTGCGTATGACCTTCCAAATGAAATTGATTTTATCTCTTTTAACCCCACCTCTTTATAGCTTTCGTTTAATTTTTCTTGAGAAGGTAGCATGCCTCCTGGAAAAACATATTTCTGAATAAAATCTACCGAATTACTGTATTTTTCATAGCTTTTATCGTTTATAAGAATTACCTGAATTCCTGCAAGTCCATCTTTTTTTAAGGATTCCTTTATCTTCTTAAAATAACTAATCCAATATTTCTCACCAACAGCCTCAATCATCTCGATCGATACAATACGGTCATATGTTCCTTTTATATCTCTGTAGTCGCAAAGCTCAAGAGTGACGTTTTTCTCAAGACCTTTATTTTTGATGCGCGCTTTAGAAAATTTAAGCTGACTTGGGCTTATTGTTACTCCTGTAATCTGACATCCCACAGTTTTTGCTGTGTATTCTGCAAACCCTCCCCAACCACATCCTATTTCTAAAACCCTATGATTTGAATTTATTTTAAGTTCATCAATTAATAACTGATACTTATTCTCTTGAGCATCATGTAGGCTTTCAGTTTCTTTTTTAAAAAATGCGCTCGAGTATGTCATTGTCTTATCAAGCCACAGCTTGTAAAAATTATTACCTAGATCGTAATGATACATAATATTTTTTTTCGCTCTGGTTTTAGTATTTTCTCTAAAGAAATGAATAATTTTGTTATAAAATAGGTATAATTTACTTTTTGGATTAAACGATTCCGGAAGGTTTACAACCATTATCTCTAGAAATGATTCAAGGTTTGAACTGGTCCATTCACCTTTTATGTAGCTTTCTGAGAAACCAAGGTGTCCTCCGATAATTGTACGTAAAAGAGGCCTGTAAGAGAGTAGGGTAAGGTCGGAAGACAACCCCTTCTTCCCTAAGAAATTTATAGTTTTTCCACTAGGGAAGTTAACAGTCAATGATCCAACTTTTATTTCTTTACAAATTTTTGTTAAATATTTTTCAAATATTCTTTCTATCATTTTTCTTACTATATTTATTGTTATACGAGACTTTGCTTAGACTTGATTTTTTATGTTTTACATATTTAATATTCTTTAGCCATAAGATCAATGCCTGAAAGTGGATTCCGTAAATCACTTTTATGGTTAACAGTGGGTAGAGTATAAAATTTAAAAAAAGATTCTTATCATTAAAAATACTTCCTTTTCCAACAAAGGATGCTGTCAGAAGGTGCTTCTCATCTGATATTTCTTTAATTACTATGCTTACATTACCTTTTTCTAGGTTGGTCGAGAATTGATACCCTCCGTTCATGCTTATAAATGGGGATACATGAAGCAGCTTTTTACTTTTGTGACTAAATTTAGTAGATTTATCTTTCATCTTAAAGACATAAGAATGATCTTCACCAAATGTATTCCTTACCTCGTAAACAAGCATTTCAAGATTACTCTTACTATAAACAAACCAAACACTAATTGGGTTAAAGACATAACCAAGAACCCTAGGGTAGCACAAGCAGAAAATTTTAGTATTTTTTATCTCAACCCCTGCTTTCTTTGCTATTTTTCGGATCCAAATTTTTGGATGGGTACCGTCTTTATCACCATGGTCTTTGTTAAAAAATGAGAATAAATTAAATTTATTATATGAAAATAGGTAATTGGATTCTCCTGTCTCCTCTAGCCTATCAATTTCAAATAACATTGAGTAGACTTTATAGTTAAACTTATGTTTCTTAGGAAGGAATCTCACATGACTTACCGTTCCATTGAAAATTGTTGTCTCTATTCCCATAACACTTTTATTCCAAGGGCTTTTGCTAATTTAAGACTTGATTGAATCCCATCCTCGTGAAAACCATTTCCTGACCATGCGCCACAGTGCCACGTGTTCTTGTTTCCTTGTATTTTTTTCAATAATTTTTGAGAATTAATCGACTTAAGATCAAAAACAGGATGTTCGTATTCTATCACCCTAAAAATGCTATTTTCCTTTGGAGGGTTTGCGGGGTTTAAGCTTAGAAATAGTGGGTTCTTTTCTTTAATGTTTTGAAGTTTATTCATCCAGTAGGTTACTGAAATATTTTTCTTCTTTTCCTTTGGTGTAAAAACATTCCACGATGACCATGTTTTCTTTAAGTTAGGCATTAAGCTGATGTCATTATGCAAATAAGCTGTATTTTTATTGGTAGTAAAATTTTTTAATATCTCTATTTCCTTACTCTCTGCATCAGACAGAATTTCTAATGTTTTAGATGGGTTTATAGAAAAAATTATATGATCAAATTTTTTACTATTATTATTTGAGTCCTCAATGAGAATATAATCCTTATTCCTTTCAATACTTAATATGTTTATATTTTTTTTTATTTTAACTTTAGGGTTTGCACTTAAAAATTTAACTAATTTTCTTACATAGCTTATGCTTCCGTTGGATACAGTTTTCCATTTTGGCCTGTCATGCTTACTGTGAAGGAGCTTATGATTATTGAAAAACTCAAAAAGAGATTTTATAGGATATTTCAGCACATCGTCTGAAGGCATTGACCAAATAGCTCCAGCCATTGGCAAAAGGTATAAATTCTGAAAACTTTTACTGTATGGATTTTTTCCTAGCCATTCCCTTAAAGATATAGTCTCTAAAGACCTGTAATTAATAAGGTATTTAACATGAAAATTAAAGATGGGAATCTGAATAACGGCTATTAGGAAATAAAGTTTCTTTAAAAATTTTTTTTTAGAAAAAATACTTTTAAAATTCTGTCCTGACCATTCAATACCCATTCCCTCATGTTGAACGGATAAGCTCATATCGCTATTCTCATAGTTTATAGAAAAAAATTTAAATAATTTTATAAGATTTGGATAATTTGCCTTATTAAAAACAATAAAACCTGTATCCACATTTATTATTTCATTATCGTAATTTATTTCCACAGTATTTGAATGACCTCCATATCTGTCATCTTTTTCGTAGAGTGTTACCTCGTGATCTTGAGACAGTATAGTTGCCATAGATAAACCAGATATTCCTGATCCAACAACAGCAAATTTCATTTAGAGTCCTTTGGGTTTATAAAAAATTACATTCATTGAATATTATTTGTAATTTTCTTCGCTTACAGCGGGTTCACGCTCTTCCTTAGGCATGTCATCTTGGGGAGCAACCTCTGGCTTAGTGGTCTGAATTTTCTTTGATAAATTTTGATCCGATGGCTTTGTTGACATTGAGCTTCCGGTATAAATACTCCCATCATATCTTTCTGAACAACCAATTAGGGAAATGGATAAGCAGAAAATAGCCAAAGGTATATAAATAATTTTTTTCATAACTAACAATAGCAATTGTTACGATTATTTAAAATAAAAAAATAAAAAAAATGGCTCCCCGGGCCGGACTCGAACCAGCGACAAATTGATTAACAGTCAATCGCTCTACCAACTGAGCTACCGGGGAACAGTTTGGATATCTTCTAACAGAAGAATACTAAATTGACTAGCTTGTTTTAAGTTTTATATTTTATATTTTAACCATGAGTTTTCCGGTATTGCCGCCTGTGAATAATTTTTGAAGCGCCAGGGGGAAGCTTTCTATTCCCTCCTCGATATGGAAGGGGACTTTAAGCTTTTCTTGATTATATAAATCTAGCAATTCTTTGTAGGCTTCTTCATAGCGATCTTTAAAATGCATAACAGTAAAACCCTCCATTTTAGCATATTTTTCAGCTAAACGAAGATAGAGACTGGGTCCGTCGACATCATCATGATGAGAGTATTGCGATATTGCTCCACATATAATAACTCTGGCTCTGTCCCGAATATTATCAAGTGCAATGTCTAAAATTTCACCACCCACATTATCAAAGAAAAGATCGATTCCATCCTTTGCATACAATTTAATTTGTTCATCGATATCTTGATTTTTATAATCGATTGCGGCATCTACCCCAATTTCATTTACAAGGATTTCACATTTTTCTTTTCCGCCAGCAATACCAATAACCTTAGCGCCTTTGAGCTTGGCTAGCTGGCAAGCAATCATTCCAACGCCTCCAGCAGCACCCGACACAAGAACAATATCGCCTGCCTTGACCTGTCCAACCTCATATATTCCAAAATAAGCAGTTAATCCGGTTGAAACTCCAAGAACACCAATTTGTGTAAAGGGATCGATTTCAGGGTTAACGACTTTAGTAAAAAAAGTTCCAGATATAGTAGCAAAGCTTTGAGCTGATAATGGGCCGCTTACAATATCACCTTCCTTAAGCTTATCTGACTTACTGATGAGCACCTTTCCAATCCCCATTGAGGGAAGCGTACCGCCTATTGGAGTCGATCCATGAAATGCTGTTTCATTTAAAGTTGTTCTTATCCATGCCCCCACTCCCAGTGCTTGCACTTCTATTAAAACCTCACCATCATCAGGAGCTTTTGCAGTTTCCTCAATCACATCAAAATCGCCAACCTTAGGATCTCCATTCGGCCTTGATTTCAATACTATTTTTTTTGAATTTGGTAAATTTGATATATCTGACATTTTAATACTCTTGGATTGGTAATTTATAATTAAAATAATAAAGATTTATACTTTTACCATTAATTTTCCAGTATTGCCGCCCGTAAATAGTTTTTGAAGAGCTAGAGGGAAGTTATCTATTCCATCCTCAATATGAAATGGTACTTTTAGCTTTCCTTTATTGTATAGGTCTAAGAGTTCTTTTGAGGCCTCCTCATAGCGTTCTTCAAAATGCATTACAGTGAAGCCCTCCATTCTTGCATATTTTTCTGCTAACCGTAGATAAAGGCTTGGACCATCAACTGAATCATGATGTGAGTATTGAGAAATTGCCCCACATATTATAACCCTTGCTCTATCACGAATATTATCAAGCGCTATATCTAAAATTTCACCACCCACATTATCAAAGAAAATATCAATTCCCTCAGGTGCGTGTAATTTAATTTGCTCATCAACATCTTGATTTTTATAATCTATTGAAGCATCTACACCGATTTCATTTTTCAGTACATCGCACTTTTCCTTGCCGCCCGCAATACCGATTACTTTCGCGCCCTTAAGTTTAGCTAATTGACAAACTAATGAACCAACACCCCCAGCAGCTCCCGATACAAGAACAATTTCATTTTTTTTAACTTGCCCAACTTCATATATTCCAAAATATGCTGTTAAACCAGTTGTGACTCCAAGAATTCCAATTTGGGTAAAAGGATCGATTTCAGGATTAGGAACTTTAGTAAAAAAATCTGCCGCCATAGTTGTATAGCTTTGTGCCATAAGTGGACCAGTAACAATATCCCCTTCTTTAAATTTATCAGACTTACTTATTATTACCTTACCATTCCCGAGCGCAGGGATTGTTCCGCTAATTGGTGTTGATCCATGAAAGGCTGTTTCATTTAAAGTTGTCCTTATCCATGCCCCTATTTCTAGAGCTTGAACCTCGACTAAAACTTCCCCGTCATCAGGAGCCTTTGCAATTTCCTCAATCATATCAAAATCGCTTACCTTAGGGTCTCCATCCGGTCTTGTTTTTAATACTATTTTTTTTGAATTTGGTAAATTTGATATATCTGACATTTTGATCCTTTTGAATGTTTATATTTTATAAACTAAAATATTACCGAAAGATAAATAATTTTTAAAAATTGACCAATTTTATTAACAATAATAAAGTTCATTAATGATTGGATCTATATTTTTATATTTAGCTTCAAAGGGACGCATTTTGTTTGGAGTTTTTTTATGGCGCCAGTTTGCTCTCAATTATTAAATTATAATAATATAGATAAGATCTTTGGAATTCCAAGTATCATTTCATGTCTGGCGGTAGGATTTTTTTGGGGTTTATATGCAAATTATAAAAAACAGTGGTTTTAATATAATTTTGTGAGGAAGGGTTTGGATTTAGCTGAAAAAGAAAAACAGATTGCTAGAAAGTTTGTAGGAAAAACTCCCTGGCTTATGATAATTTGGTGGGCTTTAAATTTGTCTGTTTGGCTTATGCTTTGGCCTTTAGCTCTGAGTGGCTTAATTCCTATATGGAGTACATTAATAATTGCAAGTATTTGTGCTTGCCTTTGCTACTTACCGTCACATGAGGCGCAACACGGAAATATAGCAAAAAAGACCTCATCTTTTTTCTGGCTTAATGAGTTAATTGGTTACACATCTTTAATTCCAATAGCTCTGCCTTATCGTTTGGCTCAAGCAACACACTTATTACATCATTCATTCACCAATGATCCAATAAAGGATCCTGATTATGGAGTGAAGACCAGCAGCTTCTTAAAGGCCCTTTGGGTTAATTTAATATTTAATAGGCAAAGGGATCTTCCGTATTTTGATTTTTTAGAGGAATCATCTACCAAAAAGAAGATTTTAATGGAAGCATTAATTACAAGAGTCTCTTATTGGCTAATTCTGATTTCATTTGTATGGGCTGGTTATGGAATAGAAGTTACGGCAATTTGGTGGTTGCCTAGACTTATAGGTTCGGCATATATTCAAATGACTTTATCATGGGCGCCTCATCACCCTATGGAAGAGCGGGGAAGGTATAGAGACACAAGAAGCTTTAAGGCCATTATAGGTACATATTTAACTCTTGGTATGGAATATCATATAATTCATCATTTGCATCCCTCCATCCCTTTAAACCTTAATCCGGCAGCATATAGAGCCTTAAAGCCAATACTTGAAGAAAGGAATTGTTGTTTAGATAATAATTTGTAATGTTTCGATTTTGTAACCATTAGGAGAAAAAAATGAATATTTTTAATATGGCGAAAGATTTAAAAGGTATGGAAAAAATGATGAAGCCAGCCCTTGAAAAGTTTATGAATGACTCAGGTTTTGTCAAGAAGGGTGATTTAGAAAGTCTAGAAAAAAGAGTTATTGAGTTGGAAAAGAGCGTTAAGGAATTAAACAATCGTTAAGTTTAATTATATTTTATGTTTGAGGCATAATATTTACTTGATAGGCTGTTATAAAAAATATGGGAGTAAAGAAAATGAAGGGTACCAGCATTAATATTGAAAAAGTTGACCTCACTAATCATAATGTACAAGACTGTCCCTATAGCGCTTATAAAACCTTAAGAGATGAGGCGCCAGTGTATCAGGATCCTAAAACTGGTTTTTTTATTGTAACACGCTATGACTATGTTAGAGAGCTTTTACTGGATACTGAGAATTTTAGTAGCTCTTTTGGTGCGGCCGCTCAAAAGGCAGAATCAAATATTAATACTGATCACGTAAAGCAAGGTGTAAAGCTCTTTGAAGAAAAAGGCTGGCTTCCATCTCCAACTCTTGCTGGTAGGGACAATCCTAACCATAAGGAGATGAGAACTATATTTGATAAGGCTTTTCGTCCAGGAAAAATTAAAGAGCTAGAGGGTGTGGTAGAAAAAACGGCATATGATCTCATAGAATCTTTCATTGAAAATGGCTCATGTGATTGGGTAAAAGAGTTTTCTATTCCACTTCCACTGAAGATTATTGGCATTCAAATGGGAATTAAAAATGAAGAAGACTTGTGGAAAATTAAAATTTCAACAGATGCTTTTTTTCATAGAATAGGAATGATGTTAACCAAGGAAGAGGAGCTGGAGGCTATTGAAAAAGAAATTGAAGGGCAGCATTATTTTCAGCCAATTTTTGAACGACTCAGAAAGAAGCCAGATGATTCTCTTCTTAGTGAACTGGTAAACACAGTTATTGAAGAATGGGGGCGTCCATTAAATGATAACGAGCTCCATGCTGAGATGATGGCTGATACATTTGTTGGAGGTAGCGAAACAACAACTAATGCAATATCGGCAGGAATTAGACTTTTGATCGAAAATCCAGATGCATGGGTGCAATTAAAGTCTAATCCAGATAAGTACTTAAAGGTTTTTGTTGAAGAGGTCTTGAGACTCGAATCCCCAGTACAGAGTTTGATGCGGACTACATCTCGAGATGTAGATTTTCATGGTATTAAAATGCCAGAAGGATCTGTGGTTAATGTTCGTTATGCTGCGGCTAATAGGGACGAAAGAGCATTTGAAAACCCTGATAAGATTAATTTAGAAAGAAAAAAAGCGGGATCTCATATGGCCTTTGGATCAGGAACTCATCATTGCTTAGGAGCCCCGCTTGCTAGAAGGGAGCTTTGGTGGAGCTTTAAAGCTGTAACAGATAAATTTAAAAGTATGAGTTTTTCAGAAGGAAAGAACGACTTCAAGCACCACCCACATTATTTATTAAGAGCCTTGAAGGAACTACATATAGACTTTGAGGTTGAGTAGTTTCCAAATTTAAAAACTATTTTATATTTCTATAAATTTAACAAAAGGCGTTGAGGGGATTCAAGCTGTTCTTTAATTGAAACAAGAAAAGAAACAGCATCTTTTCCATCCAATAAGCGATGGTCGTAGCTTAAGGCTAGGTACATCATTGGTCTTATTTCCATCTTCCCATCAATTACAACTACTCGATCTTGAATTGTGTGCATTCCAAGTATTGCTGTTTGAGGTGCATTTAAAATTGGAGTCGACAGCAAGGAGCCAAATACCCCCCCGTTCGAGATAGTGAATGTTCCGCCTCTCATATCTTCAATTGACAGCTTTCCTTCTTTTGCTTTGTTTGAGTATTCTAAAATAGATTTTTCTATATCAGGAAGAGCCATCATATCGGCGTCCCTAATTACCGGAACAACCAAACCCCGGTCAGTTGAAACCGCAACGCTAATATCTTGATAGCCGTGATAAACAACATCGTTTTCTTCGAGCGAAGCATTGGCAACTGGAAATTTTTTAAGCGCATTAACAGAGGCTATGACAAAAAACCCCATAAAACCTAGCTTTAAGCCATGCTCAGACTCGAACTCAGTGCCATATTTTTTTCTTAAATCCTTTATTGGACTCATGTCAACTTCATTAAATGTTGTTAGCATTGCTGTTTCTTGTGTAACCGAAAGAAGCCTTTTTGCTATTGTCGATCTCATTCTTGACATAGGGACTCTTTCTTCGTCTCTACCGGACAGCTCTTCAGGTAATATTACTCTGGAGGGGGAGGGTTTAATAGGTTTACTGTTTAAATCTTCTATATGGTTTTTAATATCGACTTTTGTAATTCTACCACCCTTTCCTGATCCGGCTATATCTCTTGAATCAAGATTGTTCTCATTGAGCATTCTCCTTACAGCTGGACCATGGCTTTGAGTAGAATCACTCGTTTGTTCTGAGCGATCTTCATCTGAATTAATTGTTTGATTATTTTCTTTGGCTATTTTTGAAGATTCTTCAATCTCAGCGATTAATTCTCCACTTAAAATTATTTCTCCTTCAGCCCTAATAATTTTAGAAATTTTACCATTGATTGGAGACAGGACTTCTAGAACAATTTTATCAGTTTCAATTTCAGCAATAAGCTCATCTTGCCGAACACTCTGTCCTTCTTTTTTAACCCAATTTGCTATAGTTCCGTCAGCTACTGACTCTGGGTATGTTGGTGATTTAATTTCTACAACCATTATTTCTTCCTTTAAGATTTTAGAGCCTCCTTAACCAAAGCCTCTTGTTGTAATTTATGTAATTTATTTAAACCAACCGCTGGTGCTGAAGCAGATGGCCTACTAACTAGTCTAATTTGATTCGAACAAAAACGATCTAATACTCTTTGAAACCTATGTCGGTGACTAAACCAAACACCTTGGTTGGCTGGCTCTTCCTGACACCATACAAAATCTTCTACATTTGGATATTTTTTTAGTGATTTCTCTAAATCGTTGTAAGGAAATGAATATAATTGTTCTATACGAAGTAATGCAATATCATCTAATTTTAATTCATTTCTTTTTTTATCTAAATCGTAAAAAACCTTTCCAGAACAAAGTATTACCTTCTTTATTTTATTATACTCTAAATTTTCATCCTCAATAATTGTTTTGAATTTTCCATTTATTAGATCATCGATAGAAGATGTAGCTGCTGGGTTTCTTAACAAACTTTTAGGTGAAATAACAATAAGTGGCCTTCTCATTTTTCTTATAGTTTGAAGTCTAAGTAGGTGATAAATTTGAGAGGGCGTACTTGGAATGCAAACTTGAATATTGTCATGTGCGCATAACTGGAGATATCTTTCTAACCTTGCACTACTGTGCTCTGGACCTTGACCTTCGTAACCGTGAGGAAGAAGCATTACCAATCCAGAAAGACGATCCCACTTATGCTCTGCTGACACTATAAACTGATCTATAACAACCTGAGCGCCATTGGCAAAGTCTCCAAATTGAGCTTCCCATAAAACCAAACCAGTTGGCCAGGTTGTAGAGTATCCGTACTCAAAACCTAAAACCGCTTCCTCAGAAAGAAGGGAATCGTAAAGATCTATTTTTGTATTATTTTTATTAGCTATATCAACCAGAGCTATATGTTCGTCTCCAGTTTTTTGATCATGAAGAGTTGAATGCCTGTGAGCAAAAGTTCCTCTTCTTACATCTTGGCCGGTAAAACGAATTGGATAACCCTCGCTTAGAAGAGTTGCATAAGCCATATTTTCGGCATAACCCCAGTTTACAGGCATATCACCTGAACCCATTTTTTTTCTATCTTCCAGAACCTTTGTAACTTGTTTTTGCAATTCAAAACGTTCTGGCGAACTACAAATTAAGTTACCAAGCTCTTTAAATCTCTCTTCATCAAATGTTGTATCAGTTTTTTCATCCCACTTTCTATTTAAATAAGGGGACCAATCAAACCACTTATCCTCATTACCTTTTGCTAAATTATCGGTAACCGACTCTCCTTTTTCTAAAGAAACTCTATATTCTTTTTGATGGTCTTGACACTCTCTTAAAGTGATAATGTCTTGGCTTATAAGCTTTTCTTGATATTGATCTTTGACTGATTTATGTGTGTTGATTTTTTTATACATTAAGGGTTGTGTTACAGAAGGCTCGTCAGCTTCATTATGACCTCGACGTCTAAAGCAAAACATATCGATTATTATATCTTTTTTAAAAGTATACCTGTACTCACATGCGAGTTTTGCTGCAAAAACAACCATCTCTGGATCATCTCCGTTTACATGGAGAATAGGGCACTCAATCATTTTTGCTACATCTGTTGCATAAGGTGTAGATCTTGCATCTTTTTCATTTGAGGTGGTAAAGCCTATTTGATTATTGACAATAATGTGTATGGTGCCACCAACTCCATAACCTCTAGTTTGAGACATTTGAAGGGTTTCCATTACAACTCCCTGACCTGAAAAGGATGCATCTCCATGAATCAATATAGGAATTACTAAATCTTGCTGAAGATCCTTCACTCTTTCTTGTCTAGCTCTAACGGAACCCTCTACCACAGGATTAACAATTTCTAAATGAGATGGGTTATTGTTTAGTGATACATGAACTTCTCCGTTAGGGGTGAGGATATTTGAAGAAAAACCTAGGTGATACTTTACATCTCCTGTACTAGCTCCCTCTAATTCAAAATCTTCTTCAAACTCAGAAAACAGTTCTTTAGGTGATTTTCCAAGAACATTAACCAAAAGGTTTAATCGTCCTCTGTGGGCCATTCCTAAACAAATCTGTTCCGCACCAAAAATACTACAATTTTGTATTAGGCTATCAACAAGAGGGATTAAAGATTCCGCCCCCTCACTTCCGAATCTTTTCATTCCAGGGTAACGAGTAGATAAGAATTTTGCCAATCCTTCAGTAGAGTTTAGTCTTTTGAGTAAGTGAATTTTTTCTTCTTTATTGAAATAAACATTGCCTAAATTTGGCTCTAATCTATCTTGGAACCATAGTCTTTCTCGGGTATTTGTAATGTAATTGTATTCGACACCCAAGGTTCCGCAATAGATTTTTTTTAATGAACCTAGTATTCCCGAGAGAGTTTCTTCATCGCTATTAATTTTTAATGTATCAGTCTGAAATGTTTTATTTAAATCAGATTGATCTAATCCATGAAATTCGAGGTCTAAATCGTCACATTGCTCTGAAGTTTTTAAGCCAAGGGGGTCAAGGTTCGCCCTTTTATGACCTCTGTTTCTATATGCTTGTATTAATTGTATTACTCTGATTTGCTTATCATCACCTACAATCCTTTTCTCATAGGATCTCGTTCTTTTTTGGCTTTTAAAGCGTTGAATAATTTCTTTATGAGAGATCTCCCTCGAATTCTCTGGAACTACGGGTAATGTATTGAAGTAAATTTTCCAATCCTCAGGAACGGAATTCGGATCCTCTTGGTATGATTCGTAAAGAGATTCTATATATGGCGCGCTTTCATCTGATGTGTTTAACGCAGACGAGAAGTCATCTTTATTTTTCATTTTCATTCCTTGGAACTAAAACAAGTTAAAGTTATTTTTAGTTACTCTGTAAGCTAGATGAAACTTATTCTCAAATGAAAATTAAATTTCAAAAAAAATGTTATTAGTTAATAAAAATATATACAAAATAATTCCCAATCTCTAATCTTTTTTATTGATAGTCCTTATAGTTAGTTGTGGTTAGATTTAAGCTGAGTTTTTATCGTTTAGTATATAATATAATTATAGATTTTGTTCTTCCAGCCACTTATTTTCTTTTATTTCTAAGTCTTTTTGAGTTTTATTATGTTTTTCTAGAATCTTACCCATAAGGGCTGAGTTTTTTATTGCCTCTGGTGAAATCATTTCTGATTCAATTTCAGATAACTTCATGGTTAACTTTTTTATATCTCTTTCAAGTCCAATTGCTAATTTATCGTTTTTTAATTTTTTTTCACCTTTTTCAGATTTCTTCTTCTTTTTTTCTTTTGCTCTTTCATCACGCCTTTGATCAATTATAAGCTTACGATAAGCTATTAAATCATCATTATACGAAGTTACTGCACCATCCTTGATAAGTAAAAGCTCGTCTGCAACAGCCTCTACAAGGTGAGGATCATGGCTTACGATAATTATACATCCATTATAGTTATTTAATGCATTAATTAGAGCTGCTCTTGCATCAATATCGAGATGGTTTGTTGGTTCATCAAGAAGCATTATGTGAGGGGCATCATAGCTCATTAAGCAAAAAAGTAATCTAGATTTCTCGCCGCCCGACAGCTCTGCAACCTTTGTATCAGACTTACCTTTATCAAACCCAAACTTCCCTAGTATTGCCCTGACCTTATGATCCGGGTAGTCATGAACAATACTTCTCAAGGTATCAAATGGGGTTGATTCTATATCCAATTCATCGGTTTGATGTTGTGCAAAATAACCGACTCTAAGTTTTTTGTTTTTATCGATAGAGCCATTTAACTGTTTTAGTTTTCCTGAGATTAATTTTATTAGTGTAGACTTCCCGTTTCCATTTGCGCCAAGCAAAGCAATCCTGCTATCATTAGTGATGCTTAGGTTAACCTTCTTTAAGACAGGCTTGTCTATCTCATAACCAACATCCGCTTTTTCAATTGTAATGATTGGTGAAGGAATATTTTCTGGTTCGGGAAACTTAAAACTAGTTGATCTTTCCGAAATCAAAGCGTCAACCATATCCATTCTTTCTATGGCCTTGAGACGACTCTGTGATTGCTTTGCTTTGCTTGCTTTTGCTCCAAAGCGATTCACAAATTCCATCATTTTCTTTTTATGGGCTTGTTGTTTTTCAAATAACGCTTGATGCCCCATCCTTTTTTGAGCATGAGTAGATTCGAACTGATCGTAATTTCCTGTATACATTGATAGCTTCAACTGGTCTAAATGAATCACATGATTGACCGTCTTATTTAATGTTTCTCGGTCATGACTTATCAATATGTAAGTCTTTGGATATTTAACCAAATACTCTTCAAGCCAAACAATAGCTTCAAAATCTAGATGATTAGTGGGCTCATCTAAGAGCAAAAGATCTGGTTCACAAAATAAGGCTGCTGCCAAAGCAACACGCATTTTCCAGCCACCGGAAAAGTTACTAATAGGTTGGCTTTGGTCTGCTACACTAAACCCAAGGCCGGATAGAATAATAGATGCTTTGGACGGTGCTTCATAAGCATGGATATCACTAAGTCTAGTATAAATATCTGAAATCCTATCAGGATCTGTAGCTGATTCAGCCTCGTTAAGAAGTTCTGTTCTCTCAGTATCAGCCTCTAAAACAACATCAAGTAGACTGGTATCATCATTTTTCAGATCTTGTTTCACCACTCCAATAGTAATTCCTGAGTTGGTAATGATATCGCCAGCATCTAATTCTATTTCTTTATTGATTAATTTAAATAAAGTTGATTTACCAGTACCATTTTGACCAACAAGACCCACGTGATGTCCTTCAGGAATTGCCACAGATGATTTATCAATGAGTGTTCTTCCAGCTATTCGGTAGGTAATATTTTTAAATTCTATCATGATTATGTTGCTTGAAGTTAATTTACTATTAAGGAGTCTTTTTAGTTATGGAGGCCACTGCCAGATTCGAACTGGCGTCCACGGCTTTGCAGGCCGCTGCGTAACCACTCCGCCAAGTGGCCATCATAACATTCTCTTTTCATATTAGATTTGTATCATATTTGTCCAGTCTTCTATTTTTATAAAGTAATATTAAATATTACTTATTTACTATTTATTTACAAAATTCTTGAATTAAAGATCAATATCTTCTATTTAAATAAAAAGTGACGTATGCGTCATTTTTAATTAATCTGAGGTATTTTATGAGAAATTTCTTTTCTAAGTCTTGTCTTGCCGGCTTACTATTTTTTCCTTTATCGCTAATCGCCGATAATCTTGAGGAGGCTTTGTCACTTGCTTATTCAAATAACCCCACAATAAAAGCCGAGAGATCGAACCTAAGGTCATTGGATGAAATGGTCTCTTCTGCCTCTTCAATGCTTTATCCTAGTATAAATATTTCATCCTCCTACGGAGAGTCATCCATTAATTATGGTGATATAGATGAGCTCACGTTTCACCCTCAAATCTCTTCAATCGAAGCAAAACAAATATTATTTTCAGGCGGTAGGTTAATAAATAATCGGCTTAAAGCAGTAAACGCTGTTAAGGCGGGCAGGGCTAATTTAAGAATAATAGAACAAGACACCTTATTTGCTGCTGCAGATGTATTTTTCAGTGTTTTAAAAAGCCAAAAAATTGTTGAATTAATGAAAAGTAACTTTGACATTTTATCTGAAAGACTAATAGTTACTAAAATTCAATTTGAAGTTGGTGAACTAACTTTAACTGACGTTGCGCAGTCTGAAGCAAGACTTGCGTTAGCCCAAGCAAACTTATCAGAATCAAGGTCCAATCTTGAAATAAGTAAGGCAAATTATAAAGCAATCATAGGCACTGAACCTAATAATTTGTCTGACTATAATAGGCCAATTATTTTACCTGAGTCAGCCGATGATGCAACCTTAATTGCCCAAGATAATAGCCCTTTTCTTAAATTTGCAGAAAGAAAAGAAAAGTCCTCCAGGTATGGATTGGCTTCAACAAAATCTATGCTATCTCCTGTTTTTAGCATTCAGGGAGAGTATTCTTATTCAAAAGAGGTTTTTCTCAGAAAGGACGATAGTGACTCCTATCAAGTTACAGGATCAGTCAGCATGCCAATTTTTACTGGAGGTTTAAATTGGTCTAATATTAGAAAAGCTCAAGAAATTAATAATAGAGACCAATACCTTTTGGTGGAATCTAGAAGGCGCTTAAAGCAGAAGGTTAAAACGGCCTTTTCACAATACACCGCATCGCTATCAAAAATAGAATCTACTAAAAAGCAAGTCGAGGCTAATAAAATTGCCCTTGAAGGTGTTAAGATCGAGTTCGAGTTGGGAACTAGAACAAATTTAGACGTTCTGGATGCCGAAAGAGAGTATCTTGATGCTCAGGTAGCCTTGGTAAGTTCAAAAAATAGCTCTATGTTGTCCCAGTTTTTTATTTTATTAAGTATTGGCGATTTAACCCCTAAAAAACTTTCTCTCCCTGTTGAGATTTATAATCCTTTAGAAAACTACAATGACGTTAAAAATATTAAAATTGGATGGAAAAGATTTAAAGACATTAAAAATGTTAATTGATATATAGATACTATCTTGTAAGGTATATTTTATTATGGTGTCTGAAGAAAAAAATCAAGAAATGTCTGTTGATGAAATCCTTTCTTCTATAAAGGAGGTAATATCAAATGAGACAGCTTCAATAACCGATAATTCTGATAATGAAATTCTTGAGTTAACAGATGTTGTCTCTGGTGAGGATGATTCAATTTTATTGGATGATATTGTTGACAAAAAGGTAATTAATGAAGTTCTAAAAAATGATGATTCAATTTTACTAGACGATGTCGTGGATGACGAGGCAATTAACGAAGGTTTAACAGGTGAGGATTTAAGAAAAAATTCAAACCTCGACGGTAGTAATTTTTTATCCGATCTTTCAATAGATAGCATTATAAAAGAAACTGTTAAAGAAACCCTTAATGAGTGGTTTTCTAAAAATTTAAAACCCATTGTTGAAGAATCTGTTAAAGAAGAAATAGCAAAATTATTTAAAAAACGTAACTAATATGATTGATACAAAATACAATCCCTCTGAAGCAGAGAAGCGCATTTACAATACCTGGGAATCTAAAGGATTTTTTAAATCTCCACAGGCCAAGGGAGAGAAATTTTCCATCGTAATGCCCCCACCCAATGTTACCGGAAGCCTACATATGGGGCATGCATTAAATACCACATTACAAGATATAATTGTACGCTATCAAAGAATGAAGGGCAAAGATGTCCTATGGCAGCCGGGTACCGATCATGCTGGCATTGCAACACAAATGGTTGTCGAAAGAAATCTTCTTAAGGAAAGAGGAATTGAACGAAGGGATTTGGGAAGAGATTCTTTCATTGAAGAGATTTGGAAGTGGAAAGAAAAATCTGGGGGTACAATAACTGAACAGTTAAGAAGGTTGGGAGCATCTTGTGATTGGAGTAGGGAAAGATTTACAATGGATGATGGTTTATCGGATGCTGTTGTTAAGGTTTTCGTTGATCTTTATAATGATAAATTAATTTACAAAGACAAGAGATTAGTAAATTGGGATCCCAGGCTAAAAACTGCTATTTCAGATCTCGAGGTTATCCAAAAAGAAACAGAGGGCTTCCTTTGGTATATTAAATATGATTTTAAGAATGAACCAAATAAATCAATAACAATAGCTACCACAAGACCTGAAACAATGTTCGGGGATACTGCGATAGCTGTTCATCCAGGAGATGAAAGATACAAGGGGCTTATTGGGAAAGAAATTATTATACCTATAGTTGGAAGGGCTATACCAATTGTTGAAGATGAATATGCTGATCCTGAGCAAGGAAGTGGAGCAGTTAAAATAACTCCAGCACACGATTTTAATGATTTTGAAGTCGGTAAAAGAAATAATCTGGAAATGATATCCATTTTTGATGCTAATGGTTCTTTAAATGAGAATGTTCCCAAAGAGTGGCAGGGTATTGATAGGTTTAAAGCTAGGGATTTACTGCTGGGTAAATTAGAAAAAGACGGATTTTTAGTGAAGTCCGAGCCTTATTCTCATGCAATTCCTCACGGGGATAGGTCAGATGTTATTATCGAGCCTTACTTAACGGATCAGTGGTATGTGGATGCTAAAACTTTAGCAATACCTGCTATCAAACATGTTAAGAGCGGTAAGACGAAATTCATTCCTGAAAATTGGTCAAAAACATACTTTGAATGGATGGAGAATATACAGCCCTGGTGTATTTCAAGACAATTGTGGTGGGGTCATCGTATCCCTGCATGGTATACTGATAATAATGATATTATTGTTGCTATGTCAGAATCAGAAGCCTTAAAAATAGCTAAAGAAAAATATAGTACTGATAAAATTTCTCGTGATGAGGACGTTCTTGATACATGGTTTTCCTCAGCCTTATGGCCATTTACAACTCTTGGGTGGCCCAATGATAAAAATGATCTAGAGAGATATTATCCAACTAGCCTTCTGGTAACAGGGTTCGATATTATATTTTTTTGGGTTGCACGTATGATGATGATGGGTCTTTACTTTCAGAAGAATATTCCTTTTTCAGAGGTTTATATTCATGCGTTAGTGCGTGATGAAAATGGTCAAAAAATGTCAAAATCAAAGGGTAATGTAGTTGACCCTCTGGACCTTATTGATAACTTTGGAGCTGATTCCCTTAGGTTTACCCTGGCTTCAATGGCTTCTCAAGGGAGAGATATTAAATTATCTCAATCCAGGGTTGAGGGATATAGGAATTTCGGAACTAAACTCTGGAATGCGTCACGGTTTTGTGAATTAAACGACTGTTCTTCTAGTCAGAATATTAATTTAGAGAATTTAGAATCCTCTCTAACAAATTGGATTTTGGGAGAGATTATAAAAACTGATAAAAAAATTAATCTTTGCCTGGAGGAGTATAGGTTCAATGAAGCTGCTAATGAAATTTATCATTTTGTGTGGCATATTTTTTGTGATTGGTATCTTGAGCTAATCAAGCCATACTTTGAGGTGTCTGACATTGAGCACACTGATGAAATTAAAGCTATGACAGCTTTTGCTCTTAAATTTATCCTTACTAAGCTTCATCCATTTATGCCCTTTATAACTGAAGAATTGTGGAATAATATAGGGTATAAAAAAACACCCCTAATGCTTAGCGATTGGGATTTAAATTTGCCCGTAAACGAAAAACAAAATCTTTCTTCAAATATAGATTTATTAATTGAAATTGTTTCCTCAGTTCGCTCCATAAGATCAGAATTAAACATTCCAGCAAAAGCTAACTTATCTATGGAAGTTATCGAAAATAAATATAAAAAATTAAATGAAATAGAAAATATTAACTTATTCATTAAAAAACTTGCCAGAATAGATTCTATTTCCAAAATAAAAAATTTTTCGGATAGGGCTGCCTTATTTACTGTTTCCGAAATTGATTTTTCGCTTGTTATAGATGACTCAATTGACTTATCAATGGAGTTAGTCAGAATAGCAAAAGAGGAAGATAAGATATTGCAGGATATTGAATCCTTAAAAAGGAAGCTTGATAATAAAAGCTTTGTTGAAAAAGCCCCTAAGAGCGTTGTTCAGGAAAATATTCAAAGGCTGGAGGACTTATCCTCAAGCCTAATCAAGGTAAAAGAATCAAAATTATTTATAGGTAAATTTGTTTCCAATGAGTGATAGTCAAAAAATAAAAAAGAGAACATGCCCTCTGTGCAATAAATCTAATAATAACAATTATTTATATTACGAATCGAATCCATGGAAGCTAGTCCAATGTGAATGTTCTTTTGTTTATATGCCCGAGGTTCCAGTCTTTGAAAGAATGAAAAATGAATTCTCGTGGGAAAGGAATTTTAATAAAAATGAGACTGTTAGTATAAAAAAAAGAGTTAGAAGATTTGTTAAGGGTTTATTAAAGCGAGATAAGCTAAAGTATTTGTTGAATACATTTTGCAAGAGCGGTGATATTCTAGACATTGGCTGCGGTTCTGGAGCTAAATTTGATAATATTTCAGATATCTTCACTCCATTTGGAATTGATATTTCAGAAGAATCTGCTCGAGAGGCTAATGAAAGTTTTAAAAAAAGAGGAGGAGAAGCTGTTTGCGCCCCCTCTACTGAAGTTCTGGATAAATTTGGAAAAAATAAATTTTCTGGTGCAATATTAAGGGCTTATCTTGAGCACGAACACGAACCATTTGAGGTATTAAAAAATTTAAAATACACACTCAAAAATGACGCTTACGTTATTATTAAAGTTCCGAATTACGCTAGTGTGAATAGAATAGTTAGGGGTAATAAGTGGTGTGGTTTTAGGTTCCCCGATCACGTTAATCAATTTACTCCAAAAACATTACTAAGAATGGTAAGAGATGCTAATTATAAAGTAGTAAAGTTTAATTTTTTTGATTACCTGCCAACAAGTGACAATATGTGGATGGTTATTAAACCAAAATAATGATTAAGAGGTAAAATTATGTCTAATAGAAAGTTTGATAAATCAAAATTACCTAGCAGGCACGTTAGTATTGGTCCTGAACGTGCTCCGCATCGATCTTATTATTATGCAATGGGTATGACTGAAGAGGATATTAATAAACCATTTGTTGGAGTGGTTTCAACCTGGAATGAGGCAGCTCCATGCAATATAGCCTTAATGCGTCAGGCACAATCGGTAAAAAAAGGTGTGACAGAGGCTGGTGGAACTCCAAGAGAGTTTTGTACTATAACTGTTACAGACGGTATAGCCATGGGACATCAAGGTATGAAGTCTTCGTTGGTCTCAAGGGAGGTTATTGCTGATTCAACAGAGCTAACTGTTCGCGGACACTCCTATGATGCTTTAGTTGGGCTGGCAGGATGCGATAAATCCTTGCCTGGTTTAATGATGGCAATGTGCCGTTTAAATGTACCAAGTGTTTTTATGTATGGCGGATCAATTTTACCAGGTCGATACAAGGGTAACGATGTGACGGTGGTAGATGTATTTGAGGCGGTGGGGAAGTATGCGGCGGGAGGAGCGAGCGAAGAAGATCTTAGAGATCTTGAGCGCGTGGCCTGCCCAAGTGCTGGCGCTTGTGGAGGACAGTTTACAGCTAATACAATGGCTTGTGTTTCGGAGGTAATGGGATTAGCCCTACCTTACTCATCCGGCGCGCCAGCGCCCTATGAAGAGCGTGATAGGTATGCTTATGAATCTGGTAAGCAGATAATGGATTTAATTGAGAGAAATATTAGGCCAAGAGATATCGTAACTAGGAAATCACTTGAAAATGCCGCAACTATAGTTGCTGCGACAGGAGGATCAACAAATGCCGGCCTGCATCTTCCAGCAATCGCTCATGAGTGCGGCATTGAATTCACTCTTGATGATGTGGTCGAGGTATTTAAAAGAACCCCTTATATCGCCGATTTAAAACCTGGAGGTCAATACGTTGCAAAAGATGTTTATGAGGCGGGAGGGGTGCCTATAATTATTAAAACCTTGTTTGAGGGTGGCTACATACACGGTGACTGCTTAACTGTAACCGGAAAAACATTAGAAGAAAATTTAGAATCTGTGGAATTCAATACTGAACAAAAAGTAATAAGGCCATACAATAACCCCTTAAGTCCAACCGGAGGTGTTGTTGGTTTAAAGGGGAATCTTGCCCCTGATGGAGCTATTGTAAAAGTTGCGGGAATGGAAAATACTTATTTTGAGGGTGTTGCTAGGTGTTTTGATTGTGAGGAGGACGCTTTTAAATGCGTTTCAAATAAAGATTATCATGAAGGTGACGTAATAGTTGTAAGGTATGAGGGACCAAAAGGAGGTCCTGGCATGAGAGAGATGCTATCAACTACAGCTGCGCTGTCAGGGCAAGGTATGGGCGGAAAAGTAGCCCTTATTACGGACGGAAGGTTTAGCGGGGGGACGAGAGGCTTATGTGTTGGCCATGTTGGCCCTGAAGCTGCAGTCGGAGGGCCAATAGCCCTAATTAATGACGGAGATAAAATTACCATAGATGGTGAAAATGGAGTCCTAAGTGTTAATGTGAATGAGGAAGAACTTAAAAAAAGAAAAAAAGCCTGGAAGCCCCGTGGAACTGATTACAATAGCGGCACGCTATGGAAGTATTCTCAGACAGTTGGGTCTGCTCAAAAGGGAGCTATAACACATCCCGGCGCTGAAAAAGAAACACATGTTTATGCTGATATATAGAAGTATTTAAATTAATTCAATAATAACAGGAACATGGTCTGAAGGCTTTTCTTTGTCTCTAACATCTTTATCAATGAAGACACCTTTCATTTTATCGTTAGCCAATGGTGATGTCAGAATATGATCAATTCTAATACCATGATTTTTTTGCCATGCACCCCTTTGGTAGTCCCAAAAAGTATAATTCCCTTCTTCACTGTTGAATTGTCGAAATGAATCCGTAAACCCAAGGGAAAGGATTTCTCTGTAGGCTTTTTTTGTTTCTAATTTAAACAAAGCATCATCTTTCCATGCTTCGGGGTTGTGAACATCTAGTTCGCTAGGAATAACATTAAAATCGCCTAAAACAATAAATATTTCTTCATTCATTAGCGTCTCCGATAGGTGACGTTTCAAATTGTTCATCCACTCTAATTTATAGTCATACTTTATTCCAGGAACTGGATTTCCATTAGGAAGATATATATTTGATAGCCTTATCATTCCAACATCTGTTGAGTGAACTGTCTCGATATACCTAGCTTGATCATCATTATATCCGGGGATTCCGTTAATGGTTTCTTCAATAAGAAATTTCGATAGAACGGCGACGCCATTATAGCTTTTTTGACCATGAACCTTAACATTGTATCCCATTTCCTCAAAAGGACTAACTGGGAAGTCTTTATCTACAACTTTTGTTTCCTGAATACATAAAATATCTGGATTTTCATGCTTCAACCAATCTAAAATATTATTAATTCTAGATCTTACAGAGTTTACATTCCAAGTTGCAATTTTCACGATAGTTACATTGAAAAAGATGTACCACAACCGCAAGAGGAGGTTGCGTTTGGATTTTTAATATCAAAAGACTGCCCAATTAGATCATCCTTATAATCAATGACTGAGCCTGCTAGGTATGGGATTGATATTTCGTCGATTAGAACCTTTGCTCCATTTTCTTCAAGCAAAAAATCACCTTCCTTTAACTCCTTAACTAGATCAAATTGATAAGAGAAACCTGCGCATCCACCACCTAAGACAGAAATCTTAAGCACGGAATTATCATCCTGTGTTGCAATTATATTGTTTATTTTTTTTGCAGCATTTTTACTGATTGATATATTGTTATTATTTTCCATTAATTGCCTGGTAAGCTCCCAGCCCCTAATCTTCCAAGGTTTCCAAAAAGCTGTTGAATTACGGTCAGCTCCCTTCCTCTTGTTGGAGTTTTTCTATCAATAAATGATACAACCTTTCCATCCTCTAAGCTATAGTATTTTATATTACTAACTTTATCTTCTTCGTTAAATGTTATCGCTAATACTCTTCGGTCTGTGATCTCAGGATGATAAAACGCTATAGTTTCAGCCTTACTGAAGATATAGTACCATATTGAAGAATCAATTGCTGATGTTGTAGACGGTGATCCTAGAAGGTCAATTATATCATCGGGAGCAGTTTTATTCAGTGAAATTTTATCAAGCAAAGTATCATCAAAGACATAACCTCTGTTCTCTACAATTGGCGATACAATCGAAGAACAAGACGACAAGAGAAAACATAAAGTTATAAAAAAATATTTTTTAATTACATTATTCATAGGATAAAAGTTACACCTTGGTTAAAATAAGTTATAGAAATGGGCTGTTCTTTAATATTTGTCAATCTTAGTGATCAAAATGTTTAAAAAAATAATAAATTTTATAAATTCAAAAATTAAATCAAGTGAATATTATTCTTCGCCTCACGCTTTGCTGTATAGAAGAATCCTTGAATCCTCATATGATAATACTTTTTATGCTAATCTGAAGGTCCCGGATACAATAGATGGCCGCTTTGATGTTATAATTCTCCATATCTTTGTTTTTATTAAAATTTTTAAAAATTCTAGTGATGTGGAGAAAAATTTTACACAGAAACTTTTTGATATTTTTATGATTGAGGTAGAATCATCTTACCGAGAAATGGGCATTAGCGATCAATCTTTTGGAAAAAAGATGAAAATTGTTATCGAATCTTTTTACGGACGAACAAAATTATATGATCAATACTTTGATGATGAGGAAGAGTTTTCAAGGTGCTTATTGCAAAATATTTGGGATAACGATAAAGAAAGGGACAAAGAATCTAGAAAATTATATCATTTTGTTTGTCAAAAAGTTAATAAGTATAAAGATAAATCATTGAGGGATGTTCTAATCATCTCCTCAAGAGGATTTTAAATGTTTATTTATTCTAAGGTTCTATCTTGAGTTCAAATAAAGTTATATCGATTGATGCGATGGGTGGCGATGAAGGTTTATGTGTTGCCGTGGAAGGCTTATCTATTGCTTTAGACAAGAATGATAACTTTTCAGCTATACTGTTCGGAGATGAGCCTGAAATAAAGTCCGAACTTAAGAAGTACTCAAATATTAATAAAAAAGTAGAAATTGTCCATTGCGGCAAGGTTGTTCCAATGGATGCAAAACCTATTGATGCCATTAGAAGAATTGGTAAAGAATCCTCTATGTGGGGGTGTATTAAATCTGTTGGTGACGGGAATGCAAGCGTCGCCCTCTCCGCAGGTAATACGGGAGCTTTAATGGGGTTATCGACAATTATTTTAAGGACCATTGACGGAATTGAAAGGCCTGCAATTTCAAGTCTATGGCCAAATATAAATGGAAATTCCGTGGTATTAGATCTAGGGGCTAATGTTAAAGTTTCATCCAGTCAGTTAGTTCAGTTTGGAATACTTGGATATGCTTATGCCTTGTCAATTTTAGAAAAAAGTAACCCATCTATTGGGTTGTTAAATATTGGACATGAGGAAATGAAAGGTACAGAAAATATCCAAAAAGCTTCAGAGGGGATGAAGAGATTATTCAAAGAAAACTATATTGGCTATGTCGAGGGTGACGGCATATCTCTAGGAAAATCAGACGTTGTCGTTACAGACGGCTTTACCGGGAATATAGCTCTAAAAACGGCCGAAGGAACCGCTAAGCTTGTTGGGCAATTTATGTCTGATATATTTAAGAAATCTTTAATGGGTCGGTTAGGGTATTTAATTGGAAGAAGTTCTTTTATGGAATTAAAAAATAAAATGGACCCAAGGGAGCTTAATGGAGGTGTATTTTTGGGTTTAAATGGCTTAGTTGTTAAGAGCCATGGAGGAACTGACTCAATTGGATTTTCTAAGGCAATTGAATTTAGCTTAAGGTTATCAGAATCCAATATGTTCGATACTATTAAAAAATTTGTAAATAAGAATGAAAAAATATGAAAAATAAAAGTAATACATTCCGATCTATTGTTCTAGGTGTTGGAACATCTTTGCCAAAAAACATTGTAACAAACAAAGACCTTACTATGAAGATGGATACATCAGAAGAGTGGATTGAAAGTAGAACCGGTATAAAAGAAAGAAGAATAGCATCTGATGGAGAGACCACATCATCTCTTGGAACAGAAGCAGCACAAATTGCAATTAATAACTCTGGTTTAAAAAATTCTGATATTGATCTTATTATTTTAGCTACCTCAACCCCAGACAACACATTCCCGGCATCAGCCACAGTTATTCAAGCCTCATTAGGTATAGAAAAAGGTTATGCGTATGATATGCAGGCGGTTTGTTCGGGATTTGTTTTTGCATTAGAAGCGGCAGATAACGCCATAAAAGCTGGAAATGTTAAAAATGTATTAGTAATTGGATCGGAAACTTTTAGCAGAATACTTGATTGGGATGACCGGGGAACATGTGTTTTATTTGGAGATGGAGCTGGTGCATTAGTGCTTTCATCCTCTAAAGAAGAGACGGATAGGGGTATTCTAAGTAATCATTTACATTCAGATGGTCGCTACGGTAACCTTCTTTATGTTGATGGGGGACCGTCTACATCAAGTCAGGTTGGATTTTTAAGGATGAATGGTCATGGGGTATTTAAGCATGCAGTAAAAAAATTATCATCTGTAATTAATGAGGCTCTTGATCATAACGAATTAACTGTAGATGAGATTGATTGGTTTGTTCCTCATCAAGCAAATATAAGAATTCTTGAGGCAGTTGCAAAAAAAGTTGGACTTCACAAGGATAAGGTAATAATTACTCTTCAGAAGCACGCTAATACTTCTGCTGCCTCCATTCCTCTTGCATTGTATGATGCTGTCGAAAGTGATAAAATTAAGAAAGGAGATTTGGTTTTGTTAGAAGCCATGGGTGGGGGATTTAGCTGGGGTTCTACTTTAATTAGATGGTAGAAGTCCTTGATTTTTATAAAAAAAAGTTTTATATGTAAAAAGGAAAATTAAAATGAGCGAAACCTTAACGAGAGCAGATTTATCTGAAGCAATTTATTCTGAAATAGGAATTTCAAAAGTTGAATCTTCTCAAATAGTAGATCAAATTTTTGAGGAAATTATTCTAGACTTAATAAATGGAAAAAGTGTAAAGCTATCCTCTTTTGGGAGCTTTTTGGTCAGACAAAAAAATGAAAGAATTGGACGAAATCCAAAAACGAAAGAAGAAGCCGTAATCGAAGCAAGAAGAGTTGTTGTGTTTAGGGCAAGTAAAGAACTTAAAAGTAATATAATTAATGAATAAAAGTTAACATATGGCAGAAAAAAGTCCTGAAGCATATAGAACTATTGGAGAGGCTTCCAAAGAGATAGGCGTACCATCCTATGTTTTAAGATTTTGGGAAACTAAATTCAGGCAAATAAAGCTAATTAAAAGACCTGGAGGTAGAAGATTCTATCGTCCTGAAGATATTCTCCTTCTTTTAAAGATAAAAAATTTTCTTAAGAAAGATGGATTAAGCATCAAAGAGGCAAATAATAAACTCAATAATATAGAAAAACTAGATCCAGTGAATTCACCAGTAAGTGCGGAGAAGGCGGGAAATTTAAAATCCAGCATTGTGAACACTAATAATAGAAATGAGCTTCTGAAAAAGCTTGAGGAAATTCTTAAAACACTATCTTGATTTAATTTTACAGATATCAAAAATTTACCTTATAGCTCTTTAAAAAATAAATTGTTTTGAAATTAAGAAGACTCGTTTAGCATTATGAAATAAATAATAAAAACAAAGGTGCTGTAATGGATAGTATTATTAAAGCTGGTAAATATATTTTTGAAGGTTTGCGGTCTGAAAAAAAACAAGAAAATGATTATTTTGAAACTGAATCTCTAGGGGCAGAGTTTTCTGTTAGGCATGTTTTAAATAAAAAAAGATACTAGATTTAGTATTTTATTTTTCTATATAACTGCATATTTTCTCTAACTCTTCAAAGCCAATTGACTCAAAAGTGGGTGTCGTAAAATTACTTTCTTTATAGCTTTCGTTTATTAAAGTTTCACCTTCTGACATTTGATCTTTATATAATATGATTTGGGAAGCGCTTGTTCTAAACCTTTTACAATCAGTTTGTTTATATACTTTTTTTGAAGAATATCCCTCAGGCAGGGTGGGAATTTTTTGTGGTTCAAGATAATCGGTTAATACCCAGTAATAAATATACCTGTTACCAGAACTTGTTTCGCTAAGGTCTATATAATGTATAGCGTAATCTGTTTCACCAAACTTTACCCAATTCGCCAACAACGGAGTGTTTAAGTAATATAAAAATATTGCTATGGAGAATATTATTTTTTTTAACATTATTTGATTTTAAATAATATCATTTTGAAAGTCTATTAACTCTTAATTTCTTTTTTATAGATTCTGTCATAAGGTAATAAAATGTTAGAGAAGCAACCTTTTTGGAAAACTAAATCATTAAGACAAATGTCGAAAGCCGAATGGGAATCTTTGTGTGATGGTTGCGGTAAATGCTGTCTTCATAAGCTTGAGGATGTGGATACTGGGGAAATATCGGTTTCTAATGTTTCATGTGGCTATTTGGACGAGACTTCTTGTAAGTGCAAGGACTATGGAAATAGAAAAAAAAATGTTCCTAGTTGCATGCAATTAACTCCAAAAAAAGTAAAACAATTAAAGTGGCTTCCATCCACCTGCGCCTATAGATTAATCGATGAAGGAAAGAGCCTGTATGATTGGCACCATCTTATTTCTGGAAGTTCAGAAACAATTCACGAGAACGGAATGTCAGTTCGAGATTATGCTGTGAATGAGTCCGGTCTTAAAAATGTAGAAGAATATATTCTTGAATGGTTCAATCAAAATGGTACTCTTTTTTAGATAAAAATAATAAAAATGAGGTTATTCGATGAGTAAGATAGAACCAGTTAAGGGATGGCATAAATATACTAAGTTTATGAATTCCTTTAGTGATAAAAAACATAAAAATATGCTTAATAATATGAGGCATCACTTAAAATACGAATGCTTAAAAGATCCTGAGATATTCAATACCCTTATTCCTGATCCTGAATACCGTTTTTATGGAGGCTTTAATAATGCCATTATTAACGGGATAGAGGATGTAAAGGCATTTTATTATGGCATTTGGGATTCAGATAGCAGTCTTGTAGAGCTTGATATTCATCACTGCTCTGTTGGTGATTGGGGTGTTGCGTGTGATGGTGAGTGGTACCAACAAATGCCTGGTAAGGTATTAATTGAGCAAGGAAATGAAGATATGGACCCTAATGCTTATTACCTTTCGCATGCACACCTTTCTTGGTTTTTTCCTTTTAGGGAGGTTAATGGTTTAATGCTTCTAGAGGGAGAGATTTGTTACCTAGATGAACTAGGTTCAACTTTAACTAAACTTGAAAAGTCAGATGTTGCTTCATTAGAGGAGGTTAAAGATTCATGGTTGTCAGTATAAAAAAAATATTATTAACTCTAATATTAACAATTTGTTTATTTGGAGGAACAATGGCGGAAGAATTAACTACAAATGATCGTTTAGATATTATTGATGTAATGAGCTCGTATGCTAAGGGAATTGATACAAAGGATTTTGATTTCTATGGAAAAATTTTCTCTGATGATGTTGAGGTAAATATTATTTATGATCCCAATTTTAGATCTGGCGGCCAAGTTACTTTAAATGGAAAGGAAGAATGGGTATCTTATGTAAAAGAGGCAGTTAGCAAGTATCAAAGTAGTCAGCACATGATGGGTAACCCATTAATAGTCTATGAAGGTGGGATTGCTAAAGTGAGAACAGATATTCAAGCTACCCATTACTACAAAGAAGGTGATAATAAAAAATCAACACTTTGGGGTCATTACAATACCCATATGAAGAAATTAAATGGTTCATGGAAGGTTGTTAAGCATACTCTGACGAGTATTGGATCAGATTAAAATTCTTCGATTAATTAAATCGTTTGATAGTGCTTTGGAAAATGATGCTCTTTGGGGTAATAGTGATGACTTGGAGCTAGATATACCTTTTTCGTTAGAGGAAATGAAGCCTAATATTTAAACTGACTGACGTTTTTCAGTATTTTTAAGATACTTGTAATATATTCTTGGAATTGCCCATTTTTCAAGGGCATGTTTTTTATCTCTTCCTATTTTACTTACTTCATAAAAGAGAAAGCGCTTATTTTTAGCAATATTCCAGTCACCTCGTTTAAAATTTTTTCCTGTCTTAGGATTCGGTCTTTTTGGGTATTCTTTCATGAAGATAAAATATCCAAATGAGTCATAATGTTAAGTTAAAATTTTAAAAATCTAAAATTAGAAATTTACGTAAAGCATCATAATTGCAATTGCCGGACCAAATAGAAAAAAAAGAATTCCTAAAATCCAAGTGATATCATTTTTCATTTCATTCCCCATTATTATTTTTACTAAGAACTTATTAAAATAACTATAACCACATTCACAAAAGAACCAATTAAATTTAAATATTAATATTAAAGGTTGTAATCTAGCTCCAATAATCTTTTATACGAAGAATGTTAAACTTTATTAAAATGATACCAAGGATGCTTTGGGTTTCTCTGAAATTTCTATCAGACGGTATTTCAAATTTTATAATTATTATTGTTTTTTTGATTTTTCTAGGATGGGCTTCCATTTCGTTAAGCATTTGGTATTTTTTTTAATTTAAATAAAGCTGAGGTAAATATGGAAGATTTTATTAAATATGGGCAATGGGTTGTTGTGGTTATTAGTCTTTTGGGAATTACCCTCGTAAGTTCAACAAAACCTAAAACTCGATTGAGGGGTTATATAGTTACTGCGCTTGGAAGGTTAAGCGGAGCTATTTTATTTGTCTTTTTAGACTTATATGCTTTTGTTATAGTTAATCTTATTCATACATTTATTGGGCTAAAAGGTTATTTAAAAAACAAGAAAGAAGGTATAGACTAGAAAGTAGTTAAATGTCGGAGCGTGGCGCAGCCTGGTAGCGCACTTCGCTGGGGGTGAAGGGGTCGGAGGTTCGAATCCTCTCGCTCCGACCATTTAAAATGTTATAGGATAGCTACTGAAAGATTTACTTGTTTGAAAATTTAGGAAAATAATATGAAACTTATTATACTTAACTTACCCCGTAATTTTGATGAACAGTCACTAGCCCTGTTATTTAAAAAAGTTGGTAATATAAAATCTTGTACCTTAGTTATTGATAAGGAGACTGGAATCTCAAAAGGCTTCGGTTTTGTGGAAATGGCCCTTGCTCATGATGGTGAAAGTGCAATAAAGGAGCTTCATGGTAGCAAGGTAGGCGATAAAAAAATTAGGGTTAAGCCATCAACATCTGAATAATAAAAGTTAAATAATGGCAGAAAAAGTTTAGTGTACTTTATTATCCATCGACCTCATTTGTTTAAAAATTTATTACGTTATTGTATTCTTATCCAAGTAAAGTATTCTAGTCTTTAAATGAAACAGGAGATGATAGTGGCTAAAGGAATGGACAAACAAAAAAATGAGAAAAAAAAAGGAAAATCACTTAAAGAAAAAAGAGCAGAAAAAAAAGAAAAGAAAAATAAATAAATAAGTAAGTAAGTAAGTAAGTAAGTAAGTAAGTAAGTAAGTAAAAACTATTTATATTTATTTAAATAAGCATTTTTAAGGATGCAAGAAAGATTATATTAAAAATTAATTAATTCTTTCATTTACAATACTTTCAATTAAGTTAAAGTTTAATAAATCGTGATTTGATCCTATTGCCGCGATTTAAAATAATGAGCTAAAACGGAAATTATTCCCAGGATTCCATAGTGTTTAGGAGTTTCTTTATGAAAACTTTTTATGTTAATGCGCGTTATCTTATTGTTCCAGTGATGACGATCGCAACTATTCTGGGACTATTTATAGGGAATATTTTTGTTTGGGTTGGAGTAATTCTTTTTGGTTTAAACACCATTGTTGATACACTTACTAAAGGTATTCACCTGCGGGCTGATTTTGATAATGATGGTAAATCATTTGGTATAAAGAAACTTCAGTATTCTGTTATGTACTTTATGCTTCCTGCCTTTATTACTCTACAGATTATTTTAGCATGGCGCTTGTATCAATATACTTCTTATATTCCTATAGAGAATCTAACATTTTTGGGTATTTCTTATCAAAATGGAATAACTAGTTTTAATTTAATTGGATCGGTTTTATCAGCTGGATTATGGGCTGGGCTAGGTATAATCTACGGCCATGAATTATCCCATAATAGAAAAGAGGGTTTTTTAGTTTCTAGGCTAATTATGGCATTAAGCGGAGCGTCGCACTTTACTTATGCCCATGTCTACAATCATCACCTTGATTTGGGTCATGAGGATGATCCTGCAACCGCGCCAAGAGGAAGGAACGTTTATTCCCACGCCTGGTTATCTCATGCCGGACAATCTCAATATTCTTATGATCTTGAAAGGTCAAAGCTAAAGAGACAAAAAAAATCTTTTTTTAGTCTAAGTAATAAATGGATTGTTGGTTATCTTTATAGCCTTCCATCGATTTTCTTATTTGTTTGGGCCGGAGGTGTTGTCGGTGTTCTTGCATTAATAGTGGTCTGGGTTATATCAAATTTTCTTTTAGAGGCTTTAAATTTTATGGGTCATTACGGCTTAATTCGTGAAAAAGGAAAGCCAGTTGAGCATAGACATTCATGGGATAACGATAACTTATTTACTAGTTGGTTTTTTATTGAAATAGGAAGACAGGGAGACCATCATGTTCGGGGAGAGACTTACTTCTGGGAGCTCGATGACGTTGATGCCCCTAATTACGGAATAGGTTACTTTTCTTTATTTGTCTTAACCTTAATTCCAGTATTATTTAGAAAATATACACAAAACCTTCTGGATGACTGGGATAATAATAAAGCAACTGAGGTTGAAAGAAAGATTGCTAATCAATTTAACAATCCCTCAATAACCTAGCTAATCAAAACTTAACCCATGTTTAATATATTTAAAAATAAATCATCAAGCTATATTGCAAAGCTTGAACCCAGCGGTAAAGAGATTGTGGTCAAAAAAGGTGAAAACCTTTTAACAGCAGCTTTATCGCTAGGCATCAAATGGCCTCACAAATGCCGTGTAGGTAGCTGTGGAAGCTGTAAATGTAAAATTATTGAAGGAAATATTTCTCCTGAAATAGATTTTGGTTATGTTTTAAATTTTAATGAATTAAACGAGGGTTATGCACTTGCCTGTCAAACAGCACTCAAGACTGACATTAAGGTGATAATTAATTTAAAGGAATAAATAGGAGAAAAAAATGAAAAATATACAAGCAATTTCTATAATGTTTATTTGGACAGCTATTTCAATATTAGTTTTATATTTTTTTGACGCTCATAACCATTATCGTCAAATAAGTTGGGCAATAGGTATTGCAATATCATTACTTTTTGTTCACATGATAAATATGATTATATATTTTAATATAACGGGAAAAGAACCTTATAAATGGTTCAAGTCTTCTTAGTAAAAATAGGGTGATGGGGTATTTTAAATAGTTCCGTTACCCTCATTATCTTCTATTAATTTTGATGAAATTAATTTTAATCGCATAAAAATAAAAATAGAAAAAATTACTAGCCCTAAAATCATACCGATCCACATTCCATCAGCACCCAAGGGCTCACGAACTCCGTGGTAAGTTAGAAAATATCCAAGGGGTATAGCGAAAACCCAATACGAAATAATTAGATAAATCATAGGCACAAAAGTATCCTTATACCCCCTTAAGGCTCCTAAACTACCCATCTGTATGCCGTCCGGTATTTGAAATATTGCAGCAAATAATACAAGGTGAACCGCAGCATTAAAGACAAGAATATCAGTTGTATAAAGAGAGGTTAGTGTGCCTTTTAGTGATAAAAGAACGGTCATATTAAGAAAAGCTCCCAATAAACACAATATAACAGATACAAAAGAAGCGTAGCGTGCGTCTAAAAATCTTTTTTCGCCGATAAGATTTCCAATTCTAGTTGCTGCAGACAACCCAATAGCCAAAGGAAGCATAAATACAATACTGGCAATATTTAATGCTATTGCGTGACCGGCTATAACAACCTCTCCCAGTTGACCAATTACAATTGCCGCTCCAGCAAACATACTCATTTCAACAAATATACCAATACCAATAGGAAGGCCCAACTTAAGAAGTTCTGAGCTAGTCTCTTTTGATGGGCCATTAAATTTTTTTAGGAGATTTGTTTTCTTATACTGATTAAAATTAAGAACTATAAAGCCAAGAGATAAAAACATAAGAAAGGAAACAATAGAAGTTGCATAACCACATCCAACACTCCCCATCTCAGGAAGGCCCATGTAACCAAAGGCAAATATAATATCTAGTGGGATGTTTATTAGAGAGCCTATAAAAACAACCATAAAGACAGGTGAAGTTAATGTCATACCTTCGCTGTAAGAACTTAAAAACCTAAACATAGTATAAAAGAACATGCCAATAGACGCTGCCTTGAGATAAGAAATTGATATTTCTAGAATACTTTCTTTCATAGGAAAGAAAATTAAAACCTCACTTATAAAAAGGAAAATTAAAAAAATTAAGGAAGCCAAGATGATTGCTATCCAGAAAATTTCTCTCATTTTTTTTCCAATTTGATTGTATTTTTTTGCACCATATAATTGCGCAACAATTGGTGTTATTGCGAACATTATTCCCTGAAAAAGCATATATATAGGGAAGGTAAAGGCACCTGCAATAACAAGCCCTGCCAATTCCTCGGCTCCATAACGTCCGGAAACAATGGTGTCCGTGGTGTGCATAATCATATAGGATAATTGTGACCCTAGTATGGGGAGGCCTATTTTAAAAAAATGCCTCGATTCTGTAATAAATTTATCCATGAGAGTGCTTATCACAATTTGAACAATTACTAAAATTTAGCATTTTTCAATCCATTTTTTTATTTATTAGTGTAAGCTAATTTAGTTAACATTAAATTGGGGGATTTATTATGTTACTAAGGCTTATTTTACTATTCATGCTTTTATCATCTCTTTTCATAGTATTTAACGCAGTTTATAAATGGTTTGGATTTCTTCAACCCTATTAGGCCTTATTCACATAAATTTGATTTTTTAATATTATTTGTTAAGATAGATTATGCATAAAGCCGAAAGATTATATAAATCTGATAGAGCTAGAGATAGAAGATCTAAAATGAAAGAAATTGTTAATATAAAATTATCCAATCTATACTCAAAGTTGCACAAGCTAAGAACAAAGAAAAAAACTTAAAATCTAAATTTTTTCAATCTCTTAGCCCTATCAGGATATTCCGATTTGATGTTATATTTTAAATTTTTTTTAAATCCAAACATTCAATTTTCTAGATAGGTTAGTGGTATTTTTATGATTAAGGTCTGTCTTTATGTTTCATTGAATTATATTGAATATGTTAGCAAATGGGGCTATGTGTCTAAGAGATAAGAATAAGGAAGAAAATTATGGTCAATATAATTTTATTAACACTGCTATTTTATTTTATACAATTTCCAATACCTGCGCTTTTAAGTTTAAAAAATGTTCCACTTTCTTATTTTCCATCCAATAGGGATAAAGAGGTTAATTTTTCGGTGTTATCAGGGAGAGTTCAAAGGGCAATAAACAATTTAAAGGAAAGCCTTTTTATTTTTATTCCTTTGGCCTTATTGAGTATAATTCAAGAAATTGACCTAACTTTAGCTGCAACTATTTGGCTAGCATTGAGAGTAATCTATGCAATCACCTATTATATGGGTGTTTCCAATGTAAGGACTATTGTCTGGCTTATTTCCATTTTTACACTTATTGACATGGCGATTAGAATATTTAAACACTCTATTTAATTAATCTTTAAGTTTTTCAAAACTACAAATATGACAGGAACGAAATGAAAAAAATTATAATCTTTATTTTTATTTGTATTTTCTCATCCTCAATTGGTGCAAAAGAAAATCAATCTGTTTGGGGTAAGGAGGAGAAAACTGACACAGAAAAGTGTCAAATTGCTATCGAAGAGGGTGTTTCCGTTAAAATAAAAACATCCAAGTCCCTAGAAAGAACAGCTTATTTTTTTGACGGTTCTTTTTTTATGTTGTCCGACTACAATGAATTTATAATCTGCTTTAGGTATTCAAAAAAAGATCTTCAATTAAAATAATTAAATAAAATTATTAAATATCAAGGTAAATTTAATGTCTAAAATAATAGAAAAAGTAATCTTAACTATTTTTATATTGGGAATATCTTTTGTGATTTTAAAGCTGGTTGTTTTTGATTTTATTATTAAGACTTTTATAGATTAATTATATGGTGTAACTATATGATAAAAAGTATTTTTTATTCATTTATTCCTCTGATTGTTTTAATTATATTTTTAAGAATTGTTTTTCTCTTCAGGGATTTTATTTAGTTTAGTGAGAACTTAATTATTGTATCGAAATCAATAATATCTAAAGTTTTTATGTTTGTTGCTTCAGTCACAACCGGAGGTGCGACTCCAGAGTTATAGGATTCGAGCCATCTATTTGCGCATAAACACCATTTCTGTCCAGGCTTTAAGCCCTCGAAATCATATTCCGGTCTCGGTGTTGATAAATCATTTCCTACACTCATTGAAAAATCCAAGAATTCTTCTGTTAATATAACACAAACTGTATGAAGACCACGATCAGTCTTGTCTGTATCGCAGCATCCATTTCTAAAAAAACCTGTAACAGGATCTTGTGAGCACGACTCCAATTGTCTTCCGTGAATATTAGTTTGATTACTTTCTTTCATTTTCACCCTCTAGTTCAAATACATAAATGGAATTACCCTTTTGAGGTTGGTAGATATCAGGGCTGACCAACGATGTTAATGCTCTAAATACTCCCATTCCTGTTGTAACTGCAACATATTGTTTATTATTTACACTATAAGTTATTGGAAATCCATGAAGTGCTGAATTCAATCTAGTCTGCCATATAATTTTACCAGTTTTTGAATTAAATGCCTTAAAATATCGATCCAAATCTCCAATAAATGTTATTCCTCCAGCAGTACTAAGAGATGATGTTAAAAACATTGCTTCTTGTTCGTGTGACCAATTAACTTTCATTTCCTCAAGGTCCACTGAGATCACCTTACCTATCTTTCCTTCAACCCCTGGTTTTTCATAAGACCTTGAATCAGCTCCGAACCCTCCAAACCCTTCCTTTTTTTCAACCTCTCTTCCAATCATATCCGCACATAGTTGATGGAGTGGTATTATTAATGAATTGCTTTCTTTATCATAAGACATTGCCTGCCAGTTATGGCCTCCATAAATTCCAGGACATACGGAAAAGGAATTATTAACCTTTGAATTAAGAATATCCTCTCTGTAGGTAAGCTTTCCAGTTTTGTAGTTGATCTTTTGATAGATATTCTGGTTTACAGTTTCCAATAGGCTTATAAATTTTCCATTCTCTCTGTCCATCTTCCACAGAATTCCGTCCTTGCCGATTGTATATAAGAGTTTTTTATTATTGTAATCCACTAAAACTCTCTCAAACCCAACCTCCATATCAATAGTTTCCCCAGGTATGTGTTGGTAAAACCATTTAATTTTTCCTGTATTTGGATTTATTGCTAGAGTGGAATTTGTATACAAAGCAGAATCTTTTGTTGTCATACCCCTGCTATCGGCAACCCATGGCTTTGCCTGTGATGTTCCAATAAAGAAAAGGTTTAAGGTAGGGTCATAACTTCCTGGTATCCAAGTATCGCCTCCAGCTCTATATATTGAATCTGTATCACCCCAGGTATCTCCATGCTTATCCCCGGGGTAAGCTATCGTTGATGTTCTCCATATTTCCCGTCCATTATCTGGGTTATGACCAGTTATAAAACAACCCTCCTTAATATACCTTTCGCATCCGTTAATACCACTCACAATGACACCGTTTGCCACTATTGGACCACTGGTATGTGTATAACCATCTTGAAAATTAGCCTTTTTAGTTTTCCATAATAAATTTCCAGTTTTTATATCAAGAGCGATAAGGGATGCATCATATGTAGCCATAAAAATCTTATCTTCATATATTGCGATATTTCTTGTTGGACCTCCCAAGGTTTTAGAGCCCTTAGGGAAGGGATAATTATACTCCCATATTAATTCACCATTTTTAGCATTTAATGCCTGTATTGTATTCCCAGGGTTAGTTAGGAACATTATACCTTGGCTAACTAAAGGAGTTATTTGATTGCTTCCCTCATTCATGCTCAAGCTCCAAGAAAGTTTGAGTTTTTGAATATTACTGGTATTTATAATTTTTAACGGACTGTAACCCTGACCATCAACTGTTCTTCTCCAAGATAGCCAATCTGAAGAGGGCGGGTTATTGATATCATTTAAGGTTATGTTATTAAAATTTAATATAGGCTTATTTTTAAAGTTAGTTTTTCTTTCCTGTGGCTGGTCTATTGTACTCGGATCACTGAAGGCGACCCAACTCTCATCAATTTCTTTATTATTAGAGCTTAGGATATACTGATGAATCTCTTTGTATGTTTTATCGCTTAATAAGCCCTGACTACCTGGTGGCATCGACTCTTTTGTGTAACTTAAAAGATCCTCAAATCCTTTTTTTTCCCATTTTTCTATAAATTGACCTCCAATCAACGATGATCCATGCGCTGTCCCTCGGAGATTTAAGGAATGACAGTCTGAACAAAATTCTTCATATTTCTCCTCTCCTTGAAACACCTCCTGAGAAAGCAATTCTTGAAAATTAAAAATGTAAGAAAGAAATAATACAAAACTTAAAAAAACAGTAAGATTTTTTTTGTTATTTTTCATAGAAAGCCTCCCCAACGCTTATTAAAAATTAAATAAATAATAGATTTTTCCTGCGTCAATTAGTAGTCTTAAATTTTTAGAAGAAAGAGTCTATAAGCTAATTAAACAGTGAGGTTATTTTTATGACAGCAATTTTAGTAATATTTATTTATTTAGTCGCTATACTTTTTTTAAACAAAATAACATACGGACGATTTGACTAATTTTAGTCTTTATGCATCCAGCTGATAAGAGGAATTATTGGTATTATCCATGATATTCCTCCTATGAGGTAAAACAAGAAAACTCCAAATCCATTAAAGTTTGGTAACAGTAAGTCACCTAAGGGGCCTATTATGATTAGAAAAAATATTAACCATATCGGAATAATGATTGTTCCAATTAGTTTTCTATTTTTTGTTTTTAAAACACTCATAGGGCTTTAACTCCTCAGTAAACATTAACTATCTTATATAAAGAGATTTAAATTGATTGAAACTAAAAAAAATACAAATCTATCACTAGTTATCTGGTCATCGACACTACTTTTTCTGCTAATCATTCTCGTTTTAGTAGGGGGAGCTACTAGGATCTCAGATTCTGGACTGTCTATTACTGAGTGGGAACCTGTTTTAGGTATTTTTCCTCCTCTTTCCTTTGATTCCTGGATACTTGAATTTGATAAATATAAGAAAATACCAGAATATATTTTAATTAATAACACCATGAGCTTAAGTGAGTTTAAGGTAATATATCTATGGGAATGGGGGCACAGGCTATTGGCAAGATTGGTTGGGTTAGTGAGCGTGGTTCCATTCCTAGTATTTTGGAGAATGAAAAAACTGTCAAAGCCTATAATACGAAGATCTTTATTGATTACGGTCTTGATTGGAATTCAGGGCTACATAGGTTGGTACATGGTTCAAAGTGGACTCACTGAAAGAGTGGATGTAAGTCAATACAGGCTTTCTGTACACCTTTGTATGGCTTTTATCATTATTTACAATACTTTAATTCTATTATTTGAAGTATCAAATATACACCCATCCAATAAAGGGAATGTTAAGCCAATTTGGTCTGCTCTTTTTTTGACTGTGGTTTTTCTTCAAATCTTCTCTGGAGGCCTAATGTCAGGCCTGGATGCCGGTTTAATCTATCCTACCTGGCCTTTGATGGGGCTAAATATCATTCCTTCTGATTATTGGATAGATTATATGGGAGTATTTAATCTATTTGAAAATAGATCAAATGTTCAGTTTAATCATAGAACTCTAGGGTACATAGTTTTTGTTGGGGGACTTCTGAATGTCTATTTTTCAAGAAAAAGCCAGTTTGGCTTTAAGGTTTCTCTGATAATACTATTTTTACTTTTTATTCAAGTTGCCTTAGGCATTTTTACAATTATTTTAATGGTGCCATGGGAAACCGCTATTTTACATCAATTCTTTTCCTTAATGGTGTTTTCAGCAGTTGCATTCTCCCTGCATCTTTCTCGTGTAGGTAAATAGTTACCTTTAAATAAATAATTGAAATATATAAGTAATTTTAATTCATTGACATAAATAGTATTAATATATAGAAAGTTGAAAATTAACTAAATGAAGATATATGATATGAAAACAACAGTTTCTACTAAGCACACAGAAGTAACAAAAAAATGGATCATGATAGACGCAACTAATCTTGTAGTCGGAAGGTTGGCAGCGTTTGTTGCCAGCAGATTGAGAGGAAAGCATCTTCCTTCATTTACACCTCATGTTGATGATGGTGATTTTGTTGTTATTTTTAATGCTGAAAAAATTCATTTTACAGGGAATAAGTTTGTAGATAAAAAGTATTATAAGCATACTGGCTATCCAGGCGGAATTAAATCAACTACTCCTGAAAAAATTCTAGAAGGAAAGTTCCCTGAGAGAGTTATGGAGAAGGCTATTAGAAGAATGTTGCCTTCTGGTCCTTTGGCAAACACACAATTTAGTAACTTAAAAGTTTATGCGGGTCCTGATCATCCTCACGAAGCTCAAAAACCAGAATTAATTGATGTATCATCCCTAAATAATAAGAATGTGAAAAGATAATGGAAATAAAAATAGAAAATAGTGAAGCGTTAAGTGAGATTATAGAAGGTGAAGAGCAGAATCCACTTCCAGAGAAAAAAGTTGACGAACTTGGAAGAGCTTATGCAACAGGTAAAAGAAAAAATGCTGTTGCGCGTGTATGGCTAAAAGCTGGGTCTGGTGCAATCAAAATTAACGGAAAGAACAGTAATGATTATTTTGCTAGGCCGGTACTAAGAATGTTAATTAATCAACCGTTAGTAGCGGCTGATAGAGTTGATCAATTCGATGTAATTTGTTCGGTTACAGGAGGCGGATTATCAGGTCAAGCTGGTGCTATCCGTCATGGTATTTCAAAATGTTTAGTTAGCTATGAGCCTGAGGTTAAAAAAGCACTCAAGCCTGGCGGGTTCTTAACTCGAGATTCTCGTGTTGTTGAGCGTAAAAAATATGGTAGAGCAAAAGCAAGAAGAAGCTTCCAGTTCTCAAAGCGTTAGAGAGGATTTATATAATTATTTTAGAGCGCTTTTATAAGCGCTCTTTTTTTGTCTAAAATTTAGTAGTAGAGTAAAGTTATGGTTAAAGATGAATATAACATAGCCCTATTGGGTGGAAGGGGTTTTGTGGGCCAAGAGATCATAAAGCTTTTGAATTTCCATCCTATTTTTAATCTTTCGATGGCATTCTCTGCATCTTTTTCTGGCAATTATGTTGAAGGTTATTTAAAGAATTCTGATCTAAAATACACCGACCTTGACCTGAACTCTTTGGATCTTAATAATATCGACATAGTTATTTGCGCGCTTTCAAACGGTGAATCAACTCCGTTTGTAAAAAAAATAGAAGAAATTAATAATTCAATTGTTATTGTTGATATCGGCTCTGATTATAGGTTTAACGATGACTGGTACTATAGCATCCCTGAAATTCACAATATGCCTAAAGGAACTAAAAAAATAAGTAATCCCGGTTGTTATGCCACAGCAATGCAATTAGCTATTTCACCCTTGAGGGATGTTATCGATTCAAAGGTCTCCTGTATGGGGGTTTCAGGTTATAGCGGCGCAGGATCTTCGCCCAATGAAAAAAATAATCCAGATAATCTAAAAAATAATATCTTACCTTACTCTCTAACGAACCACACACATGAAAATGAAGTAAAAAGGCATTGCTATTCAAAGGTTTCTTTCACCCCTCATGTAGCTGACTTTTTTAGAGGGATACTGGTTACTTCACACTTTTCTTTAAATAAGAACCTGAGTGAATCAGATATTTATGAAATCTACATAGATTTTTATCAAAATAAAAAACTAATCAAAATAAATAAAAAACCACCTTTAATTAGCGATGTTATTAATACAAACTATGCTTATATTGGCGGGTTCTCAGTAAATGAAGATGGCGAAAGTTTAGCCCTTTGTAGCTCTATAGATAACCTTTTAAAGGGCGCTGCCACTCAGTGTATCCAGAATTTAAATATATCATTTGGAATAGAAGACTCTTTATATCTTGAAGATACCCACATTTAACTTTATTAGTTACTTATGAAATCAACGTTTCTTTTATTAATCACTTTATCGTTAGTTGCTGGGTGCGGGACAAGAGAGAGTATCAAGGGAAAATACCTCTATAGCGATAAGATAAAAGAAGTTTTAACTAATGAGGAATACTATAGGTTGGATAAAGAAGCCAAATGGCCTTCAAGTAATTATGGTCCTACGTGTAACAAGACTGAGGACACTGTAAATTTTGATGTTGATATTAAAGAATCTTTGTTAAAAAAATAATGTTGTTATCGATATGAGAAAATTAGAAAAGTTAGATAGACTACCCCCTTATGTTTTCGAGGAGGTTAATAGAATTAAGGATCTTGCAAGATCGCAGGGAAAAGACATAATTGATTTTGGTATGGGGAATCCTGATATTCCGACTCCAAAGCATATAGTCGATAAGTTGATTGAGACTAGCCTTGACCCTAAAATGCATCGATATTCAGCTTCTAAAGGTATTTCTGGGCTAAGAAAGGCAAATGCAGAATACTATGAAAGAAGGTTTAATGTTAAGCTGGACCACGAAAAGGAAGTTATTGCGACTATTGGATCAAAAGAAGGTCTTGCTAATATGGCGCAAATTCTAGCTTCTGACGGAGACACAATCCTTGTCCCCAATCCAGCCTATCCAATACATGCTTTTGGTTTTATTATAAATGGTGCAAACCTTATACACTACAATGTTAACTCTGGAATCGACTTGATGAAGGAGATTTCCTCAAAGGTGGAATCCTCTAAAAAAGATATTAAGGCGATGATCCTGAATTTTCCATCTAATCCAACAGCAGAGATTTGTTCATTAGATTTTTATAAAGAGATTGTTCCATATGCAAAAAAACATGACATTATTTTATTATCAGATTTAGCGTATGCAGAAATCTATTTTGATAAAAATGAAGTTCCAGTATCTATTCTCGAGGTTGATGGAGCCAAGGATATTGCTGTAGAATTTACATCTTTATCAAAGAGTTTTTCAATGCCAGGGTGGAGAATGGGATTTGCAGTTGGCAATGAATACTTAATTTCTGCGTTAACAAGAATTAAGTCATATCTAGATTACGGAGCCTTTACCCCAATCCAGGTTGCATCTGCAGCTGCTTTAAATAGCAAGGAATCGATTATTGATGATATTCGAAGTGTTTATAAAGGCAGAAGAGATGTCTTGGTTGAATCTTTTTCTAGAGCTGGTTGGGATGTTCCCTCCCCAAGGGCAACAATGTTTGCCTGGACTCCTTTACCTGAAAAATTTAAACATTTATCTTCTTTAGAGTTCTCTAAAATCTTGCTCGAGGAGGCTGATATTGCTGTATCCCCAGGTATAGGGTTCGGTAAGAACGGCGAGGGATTTGTTCGGCTTTCGATGGTTGAGAATGAGCAAAGAATTAGACAAGCCGCAAGAAATTTAAAAAGGGTTCTTGATGAATGATGTAGTAAAAATCGGTATTGCCGGTCTAGGTACTATTGGTTCCGGTGTCATTAAAAGTCTTCTTAGAAATCAAAGTGATTTAGAGAAAAAGTATAAGTTTAAATTTGAAATTTCTGGTATTTCAGCCTCTTCAAAGAACAAGGAAAGGTCTTTTAATGCTAGTAGCTTTGTTTGGTTTGATAGCCCCATTGATCTAGCTAGAGATTCAAATATTGATTTGATTATCGAGTTAATTGGAGGTGATTCTGGCATTGCATATGATTTAGCGATAGAAGCAATAAAAAACAAAAAAGGATTTATTACGGCAAATAAAGCTTTAATTTCTTCTCACGGAAAGGAGTTATCAAGGTTATCTGAGGAAAATAATTCTTTTATTGGTTACGAGGCTGCAGTTGCTGGGGGTATCCCAATTATTAAGACATTAAGGAGTGGACTAGTTTTAGATCAAATAAAAGGTGTGTACGGAATCTTAAATGGTACCTCAAATTTCATTTTATCAAAAATGAGCGAAGAAAATAAAAGTTTTGAAGATGCTCTTTCTGAGGCTCAAATACTCGGTTATGCTGAAGCAGACCCTTCTTTTGATATTAACGGACTAGATGTTGCTCACAAGCTTTCGATAATCAATTCATTGTGCTTTGCAGAATTCCCATCTATCGAAAGTATTAATGTTAAAGGAATAGAGGCCATTTTAACTCTAGACCATAAGTACGCAAAAGAGCTTGGATATAACATTAAGCTAACTGCCTCATCGTTTAGTGATGGCGGTAGCTTAAGAAAGGAAGTTTCGCCTACCCTGGTGGAGATGGGTAGCTCGCTTGGCAGGGTTTCAGGCGTAAGCAATGTTGTTTGTATAAATACAGACTATAACGGAACAATAATTTTAGAAGGTGAGGGAGCAGGGGAAGGTCCAACCTCAACATCAGTTTTGTCAGATATTGTTGATTACTCTTCAAATAACAAGCAATATTTATTTAATAAAAAATTTGCTGATCTTTTGGATTCAAAGTGCAATAACAGTGTAATAGATAGATGCTATTACCTCAGAGTCTTTTTGGTTGATCAGAAGGGTGCTATGTCGAATTTAACATCCATTTTAGGAAAAAACGGTATATCAATAGATCAGGTTATACAAAGGGGTGGGGTGCACTTAAAAGATGAGAAAAACTTTACGCCTGTTATTATGATTACTCACCCTATTGATTCGGAGTCAATTGACTCTGCTTTTGCGGAATTAATAAATACAGATTTAATATCAATGGATCCAATTTTTTTACCCGTCCTTAAGGACAACTTATGAGGTTTTTTTATGACTGATAATACAATTGATAGAATTCTAACGCTTGAGTTAGTGCGAGTAACAGAAAGAGCTGCTGTTGCATCATCCCTTTTGGTAGGAAGAGGTGATGAAAAAAAAGCAGATCAGGCAGCTGTTGACGCAATGAGAAAAGAATTAAATAAGCTTGATATTCGAGGTGAAGTTGTTATCGGTGAGGGTGAGAGAGATGAAGCTCCCATGCTTTATATCGGAGAGAAGGTTGGAACTGGTAAGGGTCCCGAGGTTGATATTGCCCTTGATCCTCTTGAAGGAACAACATTAACAGCCAAAGGTCAGGCAGACGCCTTAACAACTATAGCAATGGCAGAAAAAGGATCGTTGTTGAATGCTGCGGATGTTTATATGGATAAGATAGCTATTGGACCCGGGTGCCCTGATGATTTGGTGCATTTGGACGAAGACCCTGATGTAAATATAAAAGCATTTAGCAAGGCTACTAAGAAGCCCATAGAGCTTGTTACGGTATGTGTTCTCGATAGACCTCGCCACGGAGACATTATCGAATCTATTCGTTTGTCTGGGGCTAGAGTTAGGTTAATTACCGATGGTGATATAGCGGGTGTAATTCATACAACAGATAAATCAACTGGAATTGATATCTATATGGGAATAGGAGGGGCTCCAGAGGGTGTTCTTGCTGCTGCGGCATTGAAATGTACTGGTGGACAGATGCAGGCAAAATTAGTTTTGGAGGATCAAGAAAAGAAAAATCGTGCCACTAAAATGGGAATCACTGATTTTAATAAAATATATAAATTAAATGATTTAGTTAGCGGTGACGCATTGTTTGCCGCTACGGGGGTAACTAATGGTTCAATGCTTACTGGTATTGAGAATAATAATGGTCTGTGGACCAATACTGTTGTCATGAGATCTTCATCAGGAACTGTTCGTTGGATTAAGTCGCATCATACTAATAAAGAAAAATTTAACCTCGGCTAATAATGCAAAAAGATACCTCTTTCATAGAAAATAAAGTTTCTGCTAAAGGATCTTTATGGAGGGAGAGGGCGCCTGATTCAGAAAAAATATCAGCTTTAAAGAACGAGAATAATGTTCCCGATCTCATAGCAAAAATTCTTGTTGGAAGAAAAATTAACTCAAGTGAGGTTAATGACTTCCTTTATCCCGAAGTCAATAAGTTACTTAAAGACCCAAGTTGCCTATTTGATCTCGATAATGGGATAAAGTGTTTAATTTCTGCAATAAAAAATAAAGAAACCATTGGTATTTTAGGTGATTATGACGTTGATGGAGCTACATCCTCATCTCTTTTAAAATTATTTTTTGATCATTATCATATTAAATCGGAGGTTTATATCCCTGATCGTTTGAAGGAAGGGTATGGACCGAATAAAAATGCAATCGATAACTTTTATAATAGCGGTATAAGGACATTTATTACTGTTGATTGTGGCGCAACATCAGTTGAGGTAATGGATTTTGCTCACGAGAAAGGTATGCAGGTTATTATAATTGACCACCACAAAGTGGACAAGCCTTTGCCAAAGTGCAGCGCACATATTAATCCATCTAGGGAAGAGGATAACTCTGACCTTAACGATTTAGCCGCTGTTGGCCTGACTTTTATATTTATTATTGCCCTAAGAAGAGCAATCAGAGATTTAATGTTATTCCCTGATATAGATGAACCAAGCCTCAAGCAATACCTTGACCTAGTTGCTCTTGGAACAGTTTGTGATGTTGTCCAGTTAAGGGGTTTAAACCGAGCCTTTGTAAAGGAAGGTATTGATGTAATTTCACGAAGAGAAAGACCTGGAATAGAAGGTTTACGCTCTATATCAGGGGCAAATGATATAGGAGTTACTGAATTAGGCTTTAGAATTGGCCCAAGAATCAATGCTGCCGGTCGAACCGGCTCATCGGACTTGGGCTTTAGGCTCCTCACATCGCGAAGTGAGGACGAGGTAATGGCTATATCCGAAAGATTAAACAACCTAAACCAGCAAAGACAAAATATTGAACAAACTGTATTGTTTGAGGCTACAAATAATATTGTAAATGAAATTGATGAGAAGAAATTAAATTCTATACCAAATTCTATCATAGCTAATGGTGAAAAATGGCACCTTGGAGTTCTTGGAATAGTTGCCAGTAGGTTAAAGGAGAAATATTACAGACCTTCTTTTGTAATCAGCACTAACGATGATGTTGCAACAGGGTCTGCTCGTTCTGTTTCTGGAATCGATGTTGGAAAGCTAATAATAGACGCTGTCAATGAGGGTGTTCTTGTTTCTGGGGGAGGGCATAAGATGGCTGGAGGATTTAGTCTCAAGACATCAAATCTTGATAAATTTAAAGAATTCTGTAATGAAAGAATTTTTGATGAAGCGGATGAAGATGTGTTAAAAAAAGTAAATTTCTATGATGATGTTATTGATTCATATAATATAAACAGAGATTTATATGACTTAATTAAACTAGCATCACCTTATGGGCAAGGTAACCCTGAGCCTCAGTTTATTATAAAAAATGCAAAAATAGATTATTGGTCTGAGGTGGGAACGGGTCATTTGAAAGTTAAGCTTTCTAATGCCAACTATGGTAATATTGATGCAATTGCCTTTGGCGCTAAAGGAACAGCTGTTGGAGACCTTCTAATGAACCATTCGGGTGGTTTATTTCATATTGCTGGTGTTATAAAAAAGAACGATTGGCAGGGTAATAAAGCAGTTCAATTTCATATTAAAGATCTCTTCACGGCATGACTTGATATTCTTTAATTAGACATATATACAGTTATGAAATATACAGTTATGAAACTGTGGTCCCTTCGTCTATCGGTTAGGACGCCAGGTTTTCAACCTGGAAAGAGGGGTTCGATTCCCCTAGGGACTACCAGTTT
>Ga0209709_10000194_pt1 | contig 59884 bp, 56 predicted proteins | sample ArcticOcean_MG_C_2_FD_187435 | JGI IMG/M metagenome (GOLD analysis project Ga0209709, IMG submission 187435) | Marine microbial communities from western Arctic Ocean - ArcticOcean_MG_CB4_136 (SPAdes) (version 2) | ecosystem: Environmental > Aquatic > Marine > Oceanic | place: Arctic Ocean... | reverse complement strand
AATTAATTAAAGAATTGACATAACTTGTTTAAAAAAATAAAAATAAGTTATTAACGAATCAAATTGATTCGTTTAACTAAAAAAGGGAGCTAAAGATGCCTAAGAAAAGAAAAAAAGCAGCAAAGAAAACTAAGAAAAAAGCAAAGAAGAAAGCTAAAAAAAGAAGAAGATAGTTACTTAGTATTCTTTACAAAAAACGCTTCTCATGACGTTATGTGTGAGAGGCGTTTTTTTTTATTGGTTAATAGGATCTGCTTCTTCAGCTTCACCTGCAGGTTCTTCTGTAGGTTCTTCGGTAGGTAAATCAGTTGTAGTAGTTTTTGGAGGAGCAACTGCTATTGGCGGTTGTTGACCACTGCCTAAATTTCTTTTTAAGGCTTTATCTAGTTTTTTCTGAGTATCTTCCATAGATACACCTAGAACAATTTGAAATTCTGAAAGAATTCTTTCATAAGCTTTTTCAAATAGTTGTCTTTCGCTATAAGATTGATCAACCATTAAATCATCACCTTTATTCAAATCTCTTACCACTTCAGCTAATTCATAAATTTTTCCTGAGGATATTTTGGCCTCATACTCTTGAGCTCTTCTACTCCACATAGATCTTTTAATTTTTGGCTTACTTTTTAAAATTGAAATACATTTGTTAACCTGATTTATAGTTGCTAAAGGACGTAAATGGGATTGTTTATTAACAGGCACCATTCCATGTGCTTTGTCTTTTTCGAATTTAATTACATAAGCATCAACGTCTATACCGCCTATATTTATTTTTTTAAATTCTGTTATTTGACCAACGCCATGTCTTGGATAAACAACAAACTCTTTAACTTTGTACTCTTTTTTTGCAGACTCTTGTTTCTTAACCTTTTTAATTTCTGGCTTTACCTCATTGCTTTTTGAAATTCTTAAGTTATCTGTTTTAACTTCCGTTACTTGTTCTGCTTTTTTTAAAGATTTTTTGGTTTCTATTTTTTTAACTTTAGTTACTTTTTTTTTAGTAACTTTTTTTGCAGTTTTTTTTGGTAAAATTTTTTTTATTTTTTTAGCTTTAGTTACTTTTTTTTTAGCTTTTTTAGGAGTTTCTTTTTTAAAGGTTTTCTTTAAAATATTTTTCAAACTTATTTTGCTCATTTTTATATTTTTTGTGATCCGATGGGGGATCTTTTTTTTCACTTATGTTAGGCCAGATTTCAGAATATTGCGTATTGATTTCTAACCACTTTTCACTACCTTGCTCTGTATCAGCGGTTATCGCATCAACTGGGCACTCAGGTTCGCAAACGCCACAATCTATACACTCATCCGGTTTAATTACAAGCATATTTTTACCTTCATAAAAGCAATCAACTGGACAAACTTCAACACAGTCCATTAATTTACATTTAATACAATTGTCGTTTACAATGTAAGTCATTACGAATTTTCTTTTTTAATTTGTTCCTTAATGTCGCCCATAGTTTTACTGTCAATATAAAGTAATCCAGAAAGTCTGCGCATTAAATTAGTCTCGTACATGTCAGCATTTCTGTTTGAATAGATAATTCTCCAAAGAGATTTTATGATTTTAATTTTATCTTTTTCACCCAAGTTTTTAATTTCTCTTGTAAAATCTAATATTTGATTAGCTTTTTCTTCATTTTGTTTTGCATTTATTATTAGTGTTTCCAATTCATCTTGTTTTGCACCAAGTTCTAGTAAAGTTTTTTTGATAATCTCCTCTTCTTCATTGGTATATTTTTCATCAATCTTCGCAGCATGGATGAGTAGTGCAGCAATTTTAATAAGATAAGAACCTTCTTCTTCGCTGTCTTTTTTGTTCTCTTTTTCTTTGTTAAAAAACATCAATTATCCTAAATTTAAATTCTTTAATACGCCAAATGGGTTTTCTTTATTAGTCTTTTTATCAAAAGATTTCTTCAACTTTTTTTGAGGTGTATATTTGAAGAAAAAATCTTCATCTTTCTCTGTAACTTTATAATTCATTTTTTGAATTAGCTTTTTGAAATTATCCTTACTACACCCTAAAAGATTAAGCATTTCAGGTACTAACTTAATTTCTTTATTTTTTTCAGATCCAGAATTAATTATTTGCATAAACAATCTCTCTAAAATATCAATTCTGATGAAATAATTATCAAATTTTTCAAAACCACAAAGTAGCATAAAATATATATTTCTACTATCTTTATCTTCAATAAAATTTAAACCAAAGGTTGGAGGACTAAGTTTAAAATATTTCTGATGATAATTTTTCCAAAGCAAAGTTCTTAATGTTACTGGCTCAGGTTTAATTAATTTATGTAAAAAAATATGATATCTTCCAAATTTTACACCAAGGTCTCTTAGAATTTTTCTTTCATCTTGACCTAAATTTTTTAAGTATTCAGAAACATTCTCTCTTTTTAATACACCATTATTTTCATATAGCTGATAGGCTAAAGCTTTAATTGAAGAGTGTTTATCTTTAAGATTTTTTAAATCAATTAAACTTTGCAAAACTGTATCAATTTTATTTCTTATCCACTTATTGATGTATGTACTTAATTTTTGTCTTTGATCTTGTTCAATAATATCATCAACTCTTAGTTCAAAATTAGGACTTAAATAATCATTTCCTGGTGTTAATTTTGCGATAGCAAATTCACCCCAATAAATCTTAAAATCGTTATTGAGCTCTATTAATCCAGTATCAATTATATTCTGAATTCTTTTTTCTAATTCAGGACCAATTGTTTGTCTTGCAGCTTTTTTAAGTGATTTAATATCAGTTTCTAAAGCACCTTCTGTAAGATCTAATTCAAGTTTCAGTCCATTAATTTTTCCAATAAATTGGTCATCAATTTTAACATCATTATTTTGTAATATTTCTGTTTTAAATTCCATATCCTGTTTTAAGCCTCTTGCAAGAATGCTTGCTCTTTTATTAATAAAGGTTTTTGTAAGTTCTTCATGAAGTCGATCAGAAAGTCTATCTTCTAATAATTTTGTTTTTTCTACCCAATAATGTTGATTTTCAATCCAATTATTTTTATTTGAAACATATGACCAAGTTCTAACATTTGCAATTCTATTTGATAAAGAATCTAGATTTCCTTCTAATTTATCCAATTTCATAAGCTGTAACCGCATATATTCATCAGTTATTTTACCATTATCACTATTTAAAAATTTAAAGACGTTTTCGATTACCTCATAGTGGTTACCATAGGTTTTTTTTACAAAATCTGGTATTTGACAACATTCCCAAAGCAAACCAAGTGTTTTGTTATCAAAATTTATATTTTCAAGATTTTTATCTCTTAAAAAATATTTTAAAGCTTTTTCATCTCCACATTCATGAATTTTTCTTAACCATTCTTTTTGTGGCTTTTCTTCTAAAGATTTTATTAAGCTGTGAGGATTGTTAAAATTTAAATTTGAACTTCTCCAAAATAGAGTTCTGATTTTCTCAAATTTATGGTTTTCTAATAAATCAACTTCTTCTGCATTTATTTCTTTACAATCTCCAGTAATTCCAAAACTTCCATCGTTAAGATATCTCCCAGCTCTACCTGCAATTTGACCTATCTCAGATAAATTAAGTTTTCTTAGTTTTTTTCCATCAAATTTTTTTAGATTAGAAAAATAAACACAATCTAAATCCATATTAATACCCATACCAATCGCGTCTGTTGCAACTAAAAAATCAACATCACCAGATTGATATAATTCAACTTGAGCATTTCTAGTTTTTGGACTTAAAGATCCCATTACAATTGCTGCTCCACCCTTCTGTCTTCTAATCAACTCTGCAATTGCATAAACTTCTTCAGAAGAAAATGCTATTATTGCAGTTTTTCTATTTATTCTGGATATTTTTTTGTGACCTGAGTATGAAAGTTTTGATAATCTATTTCTATTTATAAATTCAATATCATCATCTAATTTTGAAATTATTTCTTTAATAGTATTAGACCCCATTAGCATTGTAAGTTTATTTCCTCGCATATTGAGCAGTCTATCAGTAAAAATATGACCTCTTTCTTGATCAGCACACATTTGAATCTCATCTACTCCAACGAAGTCTAAAGATTTGTCTATTGGCATAGACTCAACAGTACATAAAAAATATTTTGCATTTGGTGGAATGATTTTTTCTTCACCAGTAATTAGAGCAACTTTTTCTTGTCCAATCTTTTCAATTACTTTGTCGTAAACTTCTCTTGCTAATAGTCTCAGTGGGAATCCGATCATTCCACTGTCAAAAGATAGCATCGTTTCAATCGCTAGATGAGTTTTTCCAGTATTAGTTGGTCCAAGAACAGCAGTAATTTTATTTTTAGTCATCTCTATCTTTGGTATATTTTTTTTTTTACCTACCAGATGTTGTTAGTGTTAAAGAACAAAAATAGACTAAAACATGACCGAATCGCAAGGTAAAAAGTTCTCATTTTTTAATAAACCATCTTTGTTAACATGTTTTTTAATTAAAAAAACTAACCACCTGGTCCAAGGTCAGAGGGTTTAATTTTAAGAATTTTCCAGATTCCTGATGCAGAAGCTATAATTTTATCATTACAAATTAACTCACAAAATAAAAAAATTAATGAATTTGTTTTTTTAAGTATTTTAGTTTTTCCTAAAATTTCATCACCAATTCTTGAAGTACCAATAAATTTTAAATCTAGGGAAATTGTTACGCATGGCAAATTATTTGCTGATCGATGAGCAGAAGTTCCTGCGCCGGCATCAATTAAAGCAGAAAGATATCCACCGTGAGTAATACCTGCTGCATTTAAATGGTTTTCATTTATTATTGATTTAAACTCATACTCATTTTCGGAAATATTTCTGAAGAACAAACCTCCGTTATGTTTCATAAAACCTGGCTTTAGACTGATTTGTTGAAAATTATAAAAATTTGACATTAAAACCTTATAAAAAAAACGTTAAACACAGCAAAATTATAAACATTATTAAAAAAAACAAAATTACGGATTTTTGTAAAGATATATTCATAATTTATTAATATAATAGTTTAGTAATAATAAAAACTTAAAAAAATATGATAAACCAGAAGCTATCTATCTTAATTATTCTTTATGAAGAAAATTTAGAAATAATTAATAAATGCTTAGAAAAAATTAAAGATTTTAAAGTAATTATCATTGATAATGCAAACGATAAGTCTTTAAAAAATCAAATAATAAAAAATTTTAAAATATATAAATATTTTTTAAATAAAAAAAATATTGGCTTTTCTAAAGCAGCCAATCAAGGAATCCAGGCGTGTGATACTGAATATTTGCTGTTTCTTGGAGCGGACTGTCTAATTACATATTCTGATATTGAGCAATTAGTTCTTGCTAAAGAAAAATATGAAAATTGTTTTTTAGTCTCACCAACATTTTATGATTCTTTGGGAAACCCAACGTATAATGGTGGACCGTTACATGAAGATGGTGCAAAAAATAAGATACTCAAAAATTCTGGAGATGTTTGTGTAAATGCAGTTTTAACCACAGCAGTATTGTTCAAGATTAAAGATATTGTGGATATAGGGTTATTAGATGAGGAATTTTTTTTATATTTTTTAGATGATGATCTATGTAGAAGGATAAAAAATATAAATAAGTCTATTATTCAAGTATATGATGCAAAAGCTATGCATGATCACGGGCATCTTAAAGTCAAAAATAGATTCAAAAAAATATTTTTTGCAAATTATTTTTTTTACTATGAAGAGTTGTATTATCTTTATAAAATTAATTCTCATCAACAAAAATATAACCATCTTAAAAAAAAAATTCCTAAATTTTTAATAAAATTGATTATAAATCTTTTAATATTTAGATTTGAAAAGTTTGTATATTATTTATCAAAAACGTTGGCATTTTATAAATTTAAAAGATTAATTAAATAATTATGGTGTGCCAGCTAGGAGTTGAGCTAAGAACCTCCTGGTCCGTAGCCAAGCGCTCTATCCAACTGAGCTACAGGCGATAATTGTTAATGTCAATTTTTAGTGTATAAGATCATTTAAAAATGAGTGAAAAATTATTAGTTCCTGACATCGGTGATTTTGAAAAAGTTGAAGTTATTGAGCTTTTAGTAAAAGAGGGTGACAAAATTAGAGTTAATGATCCGATTGTTACAATCGAAAGTGACAAATCTAGCGTTGAAATACCATCAACTATTTCAGGTAAAATAGAAAGCATTAATATTAAAGTTGGTGATAAGGTTACAAAAGGAGATGTATTACTTACTGCCGAATCAGAAAATTCCACGAAAAAAGATAAAAAGATAATACCTAAAGATACTGAAAATTTAATTAAAGAAGCTGAGCAGTCTTTAAAAAAAAATGAAAAGGAAATAACAACATCAGAAAATAAGATTATTAGACAAGAAAAACCACAAATAATTCAAGTTGTTAATAAAGGTGATATCGATCCACTAGAAACTAAAGAATGGTTAGAGTCTCTTTCAGCAGTAATTGAAAAAGATGGTAATAATAGAGCTCATCATTTAATTAAAGAGTTAATCAATAAAGCTTATATGGAAGGAGTAAATATTCCTTATACTCAAAACACTCCATATATAAATACCATTCCGGTAAACGAAGAAAAAAAATCTACAGGAGATCAAAATATTGAAAGAAGGATCAGATCTTTAATTAGATGGAACGCTGCTGCCATGGTTGTAAGAGCTAATAAAAAATTTCCTGAACTAGGAGGGCATATAGGAACATTTGCTTCTGCAGCAACACTGTATGATGTTGGTATAAATCATTTTTTTAGAGCAAAAAATAATAAGTTTGGTGGAGACTTGGTTTATTTTCAAGGACACAGTGCTCCTGGGATATATGCACGTGCTTTCTTAGAAGGAAGATTAAACGAAAAACAATTAGACAATTTTAGACAAGAAGTAAAACCAGGCGGATTATCTTCTTATCCTCATCCATGGTTAATGCCAAATTTTTGGCAATTCCCGACTGTTTCAATGGGGATTGGTCCGATGCTTTCAATTTATCAAGCAAGATACATGAAATATTTAATTAATAGAGGTCTAATAAAAGATGAGGGAAGAAAAGTTTGGGCTTTCTTGGGTGATGGTGAAATGGATGAACCAGAGTCATTAGGGGCCATAGGATTAGCTGCACGGGAAAAATTAGATAACTTAATTTTTGTAGTTAATTGTAATTTACAAAGACTAGATGGACCTGTTCGAGGGAATGGAAAAATTATTCAAGAGCTAGAAGGTAGTTTTAGAGGTGCTGGATGGAATGTGATTAAAGTAATTTGGGGTTCTTATTGGGATCCGCTATTAGCAAATGATAAAACAGGACATCTAATAAAAGCAATGAACGAAACAGTTGATGGTGAGTACCAGGCAATGAAAGCTAGAGATGGTATTTATGTTAGAGAGAAATTTTTTGGAAAATTTCCAGAAACAAGAGAACTAGTATCTAGTTTATCAGATAAAGATATTTGGAGATTAAATAGAGGTGGTCATGACCCTCATAAAGTTTTTGCAGCATATGATAAAGCTATAAAGAATGTAGGAAGCCCAACAGTTATTCTTGCTAAAACCATTAAAGGTTATGGAATGGGTAAAACTGGTGAAAGTGTAAATACCACCCACCAAACAAAAAAATTAGATATTGATGACCTGTTGTATTACAGAGATCGATTTGACGTCCCTTTAACCGATGAACAAGTAAAAAACATTGAATACTATAAGCCAGATGAAAAATCTATTGAGATAAAATATTTAAAGGACAGAAGACTTCAGCTTGGTGGATTTATTCCAGACAGAACTACATTTGCAAAACCTATTAAAGCTCCATCAAAAGATATTTTCGATAACATGAAGGTTTCAACTGGTGAAAAAGAAATGTCTACAACAATGGCTCTTGTTCGTATGTTAACAAATTTGCTGAGAGATAAAAATGTTGCGCCAAGATTAGTTCCTATAATACCAGATGAAGCAAGAACTTTTGGAATGGAAGGATTTTTCCAAAAAATTGGAATTTATGCTCATGAAGGTCAAAAATATGAACCAGAAGATTCAGCGCAATTAAGTTCTTATAGAGAAGATAAAAGTGGGCAAGTTTTAGAGGAAGGAATTAATGAAGCTGGTGCAATGTCTTCATGGATAGCAGCAGGAACCTCATATACAAATCATGACATTGAGATGATTCCAATTTATATATTTTATTCAATGTTTGGGTTTCAAAGAATAGGAGATCTAGCTTGGGCTGGTGCTGATAGTCAATCTAGAGGTTTTTTGATAGGAGCGACGGCTGGGAGAACTACATTGGCTGGTGAAGGGTTGCAGCATCAAGATGGTCATAGTCACTTATTAGCTTCAACGATACCTAATTGTGTATCTTACGATCCAACATTTCATTACGAGCTAGCTGTAATTTTTAGAGAAGGCTTAAAAAGAATGCATGAAAAAAAAGAAAATGTTTTTTACTATATTACAACAATGAACGAAAATTATTCTCACCCTGAAATGCCCAAAGATAAAAATTGTGAAGAAGGAATTTTAAGAGGAATGTATAAGATTAAAGAATTTAATAAAAACAAGAAAACAAAAATTCAACTGCTTGGATCTGGAACTATTTTAAGAGAAATGATTAAGGGTGCCGAAATTTTACAAAATGAGTATCAAATTGATAGTGAAATTTGGAGCGTTACAAGCTTTAATGAACTAAGAAAAAATGGAATGGAAGTTGAAAGGTTTAATCTATTAAATCCAGATAAAGAGGCAAAAAAATCCTATGTAGAGGAATGTTTAGGACAAACAGAAGGCCCTATAATGGCAGCATCAGATTATATGAGAATAAATTCTGATCAGATTAGACCATATATTAATAAGGCCTTCTATTCACTTGGGACGGATGGTTTTGGTAGAAGTGATACGAGGAAAAATTTGAGAAATTTTTTTGAAGTGGATAAAGAGCATATTGTTGCTTATGGACTTAGTGTATTAGCTAAAGAACAGCTAATAGCTTCCAAATATGCATCTGAAGCAATAAAAAAATACAATATTGACCCTAAAAAACCGATCCCAACTAAACTTTGAGTATGTCTAGGATAGATTTAAAAGTTCCAAATATAGGTGAATTTAAAGATGTAGAAGTAATCGAACTTTTAATTTCAGAAGGTCAAACAATAAAAAAAAATGAACCACTAATTACAATTGAAAGTGATAAATCGAGTATTGAAATTCCAAGCACTGAACAGGGGAAAATTCTTAAAATAAACATTAAAATTGGAGATAAGGTTTCTGAGGGTGATAAAATTTTAGAATTAGAGACAGTTAAAAATAAAGAAACTGGAAAAATTAAAACAGAAAAAAAAGAAAAATCTAATGAAGAAATGGTCCCAGAGATTAATGTAGTTGATGATGACAAGAGTTATAAAGAGGAGCAAGGTTTTAAGGTAAGCGATAGCTTGAGAACTTTAGCATCACCCAAAGCTCGAAAATTTGCAAGAGAATTAGGTATAAATATTAATCAAGTTCCTGGAAGTGAAAGAGAAGGTAGAGTTACAGAAATTGATATAAAAAATTTTGTCTCTAATAAAAAAAATATACCTGAGATAAAGGAGAAAAAACCTGAAAAAAAAATAATCCAAGAGTATTCCCATTCAGAATTTGGAGAAATTGAAGTTAAAGATATACCGAGAGTTAAAAAATTGGCATCATCATATCTGATGAACTCATGGACAAATATTCCTCATGTTACAAATCATGATGAAGCAGATATTACAGAGTTAGAAGAATTTAGAACGTCACTTAAAGACATATATACAGGTGAAAAGAAAAAAATTACCCCATTGGCTTTTATAGTAAAAGCCTTAACAACATCATTAAAAAAATTTCCTAATTTCAACTCTTCAATAGACAAAATTGAGGATGGAAAAATGACAGTAAAAAAATACTATCATATAGGGATTGCTGTAGATACACCACATGGCTTAATGGTTCCAAAACTTAGAAATGCAGATAATAAAAATATTTCTTTAATAGGTGCAGAACTTAAAGAACTGAGTGATAAATCTAGAAATCTCAAAATTGATAAAAAAGAATTGTTTGGTGGGTCGATGACAATTACCAGTCTCGGAGGAATTGGAGGTTCATTTTTTACACCAATTATAAATTACCCAGAAGTTGCTATTTTGGGGGTTGGTAAATCTGAAAAAAAACAAATTTATATAGACGGTAAATATGTTACTCGAACAATGTTACCGCTCTCCTTATCATATGATCACAGAATAATTGATGGTGCAGAGGCAGCTCGCTTCAATAATGATTTAAAAGAAAATTTAGGTAAAAACTTTGCCTATAAATTGGCTGTTTAATTAAAATTATGTCAAAAACAGCATCATTATTTAGCGCTGTGTTGTGCACTCTCATTTGGGGGACCACATTTATTGCTCAAGATACAGGCATGGATGATATAGGCCCCTTTACTTTTAATGCAGTTAGGTTTTTTGTAGGTTTTTTAGCCATAATCCCGCTAGTTTTGTTGTTTGAGGTAAAAAAATTTAAAGCAGAATTGAAATTAGATTTTAAAACTTTTGCAATCCTTTCTTTTTTAATCGGATTATCATTATTTTTTGGCTCTGCCTTACAACAAGTTGCACTGCTTTACACGGATGTAGCTAATGCGGCGTTCTTTACGATTTTTTATGTTCCTATGGTTCCAATTATAATTTTTTTATTTAAAAAAAAATCAATACATTGGAGCGTATGGCCATCAGTAGTTTTATGTTTAATTGGGGGATATTTATTAACAAATTTTTATGACGCAACAGTAAGACTTGGAGATACTTTGGTAATATTAGGAGCTTTATTTTGGAGCACACATATTATTTTTACTGGCATCATAGTTACAAAGTATAATCTTCCATTGACACTCGGTGCTGTTCAAACATTAATTGTAGCTCTATTTTCTTTTATAATCGGACTAATTTATGAAGAATTTATTTTTGAGAATATTTTAAAAGAAATAGATTCTATTTTGTATGCAGGAATTCTTTCAGGTGGTTTCGCATTTATTTTACAAATTTATGCTCAAAAAAATATTACACCAGCACCTGCAGCTATAATTTTTTCTTTAGAGGGTGTTTTTGCAACTATTGCTGCTTGGTTTCTGTTAGATCAGATATTAAGAATAAATAACTTATTAGGCTGTTTATTTATATTAAGTGGTGTTTTGCTATCACAATTATTGCCGCTGTTAAAAAAAAAAAGTTAAGAATATATTATTAGAAATAATATTAAAGAAACAATTATTCTATAGATTACAAAAATATTTAAAGAGAATTGATTTATATAAAATAAGAAGAATTTGACAGTTACATAAGAAAATAAAAAAGATAATATAACTGAAATTATTATCAAATAGTTTATTTCTAATGATTGATTAAACGCATCTTTAAGTCCAAGAAAACTCGCCCCAGTTAAAGCTGGAATTGATAATAAAAATGAAATTTTACTAGATTCAACTCTATCAAATTTTAAAAATCTAGCTGCTGTTAAGGTGATGCCAGCTCTACTAACACCAGGTACTAAAGCAAAAATCTGAAATAAACCAATAAATACTATGGATTTAATATTTAGGTTAGTGGATATATCTTTATCAACTTTTTTTTGATCAGCAAAAAATAGAATTATGCCAAACAACAAAGTTGTCCACGCTATAACTTTTATATTTCTAAGAAGATAAATAAGCTCAGTTGAATGTAGTATATATCCAAAAATAGTGAGTGGTATTGAGCCGATTATAATTAGCTTCAAAAGTTTTTGATTATTCTTTAAGTCAAATAGATCTTTTTTAAAATAAAATATTATGGCCAATAAAGAACCTAAATGTAAGCTGATATCTATTAATAATGAACTTGTTTTCAAATCATAGAAATTAGAAATCAGAATTAAATGTGCAGAAGAACTAATTGGTAAAAATTCAGATATTCCTTGAACTGCAGAAAGAATTAGGATTTCTATAAGATCTTGAAACATATAAGTGTCGTAACTCAAAAAATATTGATTTTAAACAATTCGATTTACTCATAATAGATATGCAATAATTAAAATCCTTATGTTTAGTGCTAATTATAGTTAAAATTAGGTCATGTATATTGACCTAAATAATGCTTTTATTAATAAAAACTGTGTATATTTTAGTATAAGTTTATAAATGCAATGACTAATAAAATGCTTAAATTTGTAAAGATAGGTCAGCAAACACCACCTAAAAGAGAAGTTGGCACTAGAAAAGAAGATTTCAATGAGGTCTATGATGAATTTATCAATCGTAAAGCCCAAGAACAATCAAGCAGATGTTCACAATGTGGAGTGCCTTTCTGTCAAGTTCATTGTCCATTAAGCAACAATATTCCAGATTGGTTAAAATTAACTGCAGAAGGAAGATTAAAAGAGGCATATGAATTAGCCCAAAGTACCAACAATATGCCAGAAGTATGTGGGAGGATATGTCCACAAGATAGATTGTGCGAAGGGAACTGCGTTATAGAACAATCAGGCCATGGAACTGTAACCATTGGTTCAATAGAAAAATATATAACTGATAACGCTTGGGAACAAGGTTGGGTAAAGCCAATTGAGGTAAAATATGAAAAAAATCAAAGTGTAGGAATAATTGGTGCAGGACCTGCGGGCCTAGCAACCGCTGAGCAACTAAGAAAAAGTGGTTATAAAATTACTGTGTATGATCGGTATGATCGTGCGGGGGGATTATTAATTTATGGAATTCCAAATTTTAAATTAGAAAAACATGTAGTTAAAAGAAGAACAAAGCTCTTGAAAGATGGTGGAATAGATTTTGTTCAAAACTTTGAAATTGGTAAAGACGCTACTTTGGATCAATTGAGAAAAAAACATGATGCAATTTTAATTGCGACAGGAGTTTATAAGCCTAGAGAAGTTGAGTTACCTGGAAGTGACTTAGATAATATTTTTCCTGCAATGGAATTCTTAACTGCTTCAAATAAAAAAGGTTTGGGAGATAAAGTAGAATTGTTTGATAAAGGCACACTGAATGCTGATGGTAAAGATGTTGTAGTTATAGGTGGTGGAGATACTGCCATGGACTGTGTAAGAACATCAATAAGACAAAAAGCTAAATCAGTTAAATGCCTTTATAGAAGAGATAAAGAAAATATGCCAGGATCAGCTAGAGAAGTAGCCAATGCATTAGAAGAAGGTGTTGAATTTGTATGGCTATCAAGTCCTAAAGAATTTAAAGGAAAAAATAAGATAGAATATTTAAAAGTTGACCAAATTAAATTAGGAGAACCTGACGATTCAGGCAGAAGAAGTCCAGAGATTAAAGAAGGATCAGAATTTGAAATTAAAGCAGATATGGTAATTAAAGCGCTCGGATTTAATCCAGAAAATTTACCATTACTATTTGATGCTCAAGAACTGCAGGTAACTAAGTGGGGAACAATCAAAACAGATTTTGATACGATGGAAACAAATTTAAAAGGTGTTTTTGCTGCTGGAGATATTGTGAGAGGTGCTTCATTAGTTGTATGGGCTATCAAAGATGGAAGGGAAGCTGCTTCTTCAATTCAAACTTATCTCAAAAATATTGAATTAAAAAAAACAAAAGTAGCATAATGAAAAATTATAAAAAAAATTTAGAATTACTCTCTAAAAATCATGTTTACTCTAAAGAGATGGAACATGATGCATGTGGAGTGGGATTGATTGCTTCTACAGAGGGAAAAAAATCAAGAGCAGTTGTTGAACACGGGATTGAAGCTTTAAAAGCTGTTTGGCATCGTGGAGCAGTTGATGCTGATGGAAAAACAGGAGATGGAGCAGGGATTCATGTAGAAATACCGAAAGATTTTTTCATAGAAAAAATACAAATTACGGGACATGATTATGATGATTCTGAGATTTGTGTTGGTATGATTTTTTTACCAAGAAACGATTATTCTTCGCAAGAAAGCTGCAAAACTATTGTTGAAAGCGAACTAACTAAAAACAACTTCAGTATCTATGGTTGGAGGCAAGTTCCTGTAAATTCAAAGGTCTTAGGAGAAAAAGCCTTTCAAACAATGCCTGAAATTATTCAAGTCTTATTTAAATCAAACGACCCAAATTTGTTTGATAAAGAGCTAGAAAGAAAAATTTATGAAACAAGAAAAAAAATAGAAAATAAAGCTCTTAATCTTTCTTTAAACAACTTTTATGTATGCTCTATTAGTTCTAAATCAATTATCTATAAAGGGATGTTTTTAGCTGAAACAATATCTGATTTCTTTTTAGATTTAAAAGATAAAAGATTTATATCGAGATATGCTATTTTTCACCAACGGTTCTCAACCAATACCGCACCTAGTTGGAGTTTAGCCCAACCATTTAGAGCGGTTGCCCATAATGGTGAAATTAATACTTTTAAAGGAAACAAAAATTGGATGAAAGTTCATGAACAAGAAATGAGTAGCCCACTTTTTGAAAATGTAGATAATTTAAAACCAGTAATTCAAAAAGGTACCTCTGACTCAGCGGCACTAGATAATGTTTTTGAATTATTGAATAAATCAGGTCAGCCTGCTCCTTTAGCTAAATTGATGTTAATTCCAGATGCATGGTCAAAAAAAAATAAAACTCTTCCAAAAAGCCACCAACAGTTATTTAATTTTTTAAATAGTACAATGGAACCCTGGGATGGACCTGCCGCAATAGCTGCAACAGATAATGAGTGGGTTATCGCAGCAAATGACCGTAATGGTTTAAGACCTCTCCGATATGCAATTACTAAAGACAAACTTCTTTTTGCTGGTTCAGAAACAGGAATGATAGAGCTAAATGAAAAAAAGATTTTATCTAAAGGAAGATTGGGCCCAGGTGAAATCATAGGAGTAAGAATTGAAAAAGGAAAAGTTTTTTCAAATGATCAAATTAAAGATTATTTAGCAAAAGAATTTAAACATTTTAATTCACAAATAATTGATTTAGATAAAAAATTATCCATTTCTAAGGAAAAACACAATTTTGATGGAGAGGACTTAAGAAGAAGGCAGCATACGTTTGGAATAAGTTTAGAAGATTTAGAATTAATCTTACATCCAATGGCTGAGGATGCAAAAGAAGCAGTAGGCTCAATGGGAGATGATACACCATTGGCTGTCTTATCAGATAAATACAGGCCACTTTATCATTTTTTCAGACAAAACTTTAGTCAAGTAACTAACCCTCCAATTGACTCATTAAGAGAGAATAAAGTCATGAGTTTAAAAACTAGATTTGGAAATTTAGGAAATATTCTAAATTTTGACACATTAACCAAAAAAAATATTTATGTTTTAAATAGTCCAATATTATCTAATTCACAATTTAATAAGCTTATAAATTTTTTTGAAAAAAATTCTTCAACTATTGATTGTACGTTCTCAAATGAGGCAGATTTACCAAGTGCCATTGAACGAATTCAGAAAGAAGCAGAAACTGCTGTTAGACAAGGTGTAACACAGCTAATTTTAAGTGATAAAGAACTTTCATTTAAAAATTTACCAATGCCAATGTTATTGTGTGTTGGTGCTATTAATACCTTTTTAATAGATAAAAAATTAAGAGGATACGTTTCGATTAATGTTCAGTCTGGTGAAGCTTTAGATACTCATTCATTTGCTGCGCTAATAGGAGTGGGTGCAACAACAGTTAACCCATACTTAGCTTTTGATAGTTTATATCAAAGACATGAAAAAAAATTATTTGGTCAGTATAGTTTTGATGATTGTATTCGGAGATATATAAAATCTGTAAATGCAGGTCTTTTAAAAATAATGTCTAAAATGGGCATATCTGTATTAAGTTCTTATAGAGGGGGATGTAATTTCGAAACTGTTGGATTAAGCAGAACTATTGTAGACGATTATTTTCCAGGAGTAATTTCTAAAATCTCAGGAATTGGATTGATGGGTATCGAGAAAAAAATACGTCAGATCCACAAAGAAGCATTTGAAAACACAGACACAGTTTTGCCTATTGGAGGCATTTACAGATATAGAAAAAATGGTGAAACACATCAATACCAAGGAAGATTAATTCATTTATTGCAAAGTGCAGTAGGTTCAAATTCATATTCGGCGTATAAAAAGTATGTTGAAGGAATATATAATTTACCACCAATCAACTTAAGAGATTTAATTAATTTCAGAAAAAAGAAATTGAGTCCATCAATTGAGATATCTGAAGTTGAGCCTATAGAAAAAATATTAAAAAGATTTGGTAGTGGAAGCATGTCACATGGAGCTTTATCAAAAGAAGCACATGAAACACTGGCAATAGGAATGAATAGAATTAAAGGAGCTTCTTGCAGTGGAGAAGGTGGAGAGGATGCAAGTAGATTTAAGATCATGGATAGTGGGGATAGTGCAAATTCTAGAGTTAAACAAATTGCATCTGCAAGATTTGGTGTAACAATAAATTACTTAAATAATTGCAATGAAATAGAAATTAAAATGGCGCAAGGTGCAAAACCAGGAGAAGGTGGTCAGTTGCCAGGTTTTAAAGTAACTGAAGAAATTGCTAAATTAAGAAATTCTACTCCAGGAGTAACATTAATCTCTCCACCACCACATCATGATATTTATTCAATAGAAGACCTGGCTCAGTTAATTTATGATTTAAAACAAACAAACCCCAAGGCACGGATTGGTGTTAAGTTAGTTGCGTCATCTGGTATTGGTACCATTGCTGCTGGGGTAGCTAAAGCAAAAGCTGATATCATTTTGATTTCAGGACACAACGGAGGAACAGGTGCAACCCCTCAAACAAGTGTAAAATATGTTGGCATACCATGGGAAATGGGCCTTACTGAAGCTAACCAAGTTCTTACACTAAATAACCTTAGACATAAAGTTACTTTAAGAACTGATGGAGGTATTAAAACTGGCAGAGATGTTGTTATTGCTGCAATGATGGGGGCAGAAGAATATGGAGTTGCAACAACAGCTTTAGTTGCAATGGGATGTATTATGGTGAGGCAGTGTCACTCAAATACCTGTCCAGTTGGTGTATGTACTCAAGATAAAGAATTGAGAGAAAAGTTTACTGGAACACCAGACAAAATAGTAAATTTGTTTAGTTTTATAGCAACAGAAGTTAGAGAAATTTTAGCTGAGCTCGGTTTTAAATCATTAAATGAAATAATTGGAAGAACTGATTTATTAATGCAAGTCAGCAAAGCCTCACCTAATTTAGACGATTTAGATTTAAATCCACTATTTGTTCAAGCAGACCCAGGTAGCAACAAAAGGTATTGTGAAACTCCAGAAATTAACAAAGTGCCTGATACATTGGATCAAGAGATTTGGCCAAAAATTGAAAAATCTTTAGACAATTCAAAAAAGATTGAAAAAGAATTCATTATTAAAAACACCAATAGAGCTGTTGGTACAAGAATTTCACACTACCTTTATAAGAAGTATGGTTACGAAAAATTAGAAGAAAATTTTCTTACCTTAAACTTTAAAGGTTCAGCAGGGCAATCTTTTGGAGCTTTTTCCTCTAAAGGGTTAAAACTTAATCTCAAAGGTGATGCAAATGATTATGTGGGAAAAGGACTGTCAGGAGCAACGATTTCAATAAAGCTTTCAGACGAAAGTAATCTAGTTTCAAATGAAAATACAATCATTGGAAATACGGTTCTTTATGGAGCCACATCAGGTAAACTTTTTGCAGCAGGTCAGGCAGGAGATAGATTTGCTGTAAGAAACTCTGGAGCCACAACAGTAATTGAAGGGTGTGACTCAAATGGATGTGAGTATATGACTGGAGGTGTAGTAGTTGTCCTTGGAGATGTGGGAGATAATTTTGCAGCAGGTATGACTGGTGGTATGGCTTTTATTTATGATCAATCAAAAGTCTTTGAAAATAAAGTAAACCCTGATTCCGTAGTATGGCAACAAGTAGAAACAAATTATTGGCAAAATTATTTGAAAGAATTAGTTAATGAACACTTAACTGAAACCAACTCCAAGTTGTCCAAAAATATTATTGATAATTTTGGTAAGGAGTTAAAAAATTTTATTCAAGTATGTCCAAAAGAGATGTTAGATAAGCTTGATAATCCACTTACCTTAAAAAAAACAATTAAAGAAGTAAGTTAAATAATTAATTTTAATTCTTTAATTAATACTCTAAGCCATTTTTTTGAAGAAAGACTGTGATCTCCATTTTTAACAAGAACCAATTTTTTTTTTGCATTTTTAAATAATTTTAATATTTTTTTTGAATATATTTCGGGTACAGATTTATCTTTTTTGCCATGAATCATTGTTACATTTAGATTTTCATAGATGGCTTTATCTAAAATTTTATTTTTCCTCCCATCTTTTATCAACTGATAAGTAATAGGATATTCATAATCACCATGCTTTAAGTTAATAACACCTTCAGTTGAAATCTTTTTTTTCATTTCTTTTGAAAACTTTTTCCATATGAGATTTTCTAAAAATTCAGGAGCCGAGCCGATACCCAAAAAACCTTTAATTTTGTTTTTAAAAACTTTAAATTGATTAAGAGCCAACCATGCACCCATACTCGAACCGATTAATACAAAATTATTTTTTTTTACTATATTTTTTATTAACAGGGTTGTTTCATTACTCCACTTGCTGATATTACCACCTGTGAACTTACCAGTTGATTTTCCATGACCAGAGTATTCCAAAGCCAAGAAACCTAATTTATTTTTTATTGCAAAATTTAAAAACGCCTTAGGTTTTTTACCATCTAGATCTGACATAAAACCATGAAGAAAAACGATATAGAGTTTGTCTTTTTGACTATTCTTTACGTATCGAATTTTTTTTGATTTTGATATTTTATAATAATTGTATCTAATCATAACAGTTTAATAGTTAAATCTATTCATGTATAATTATATCAAATGTCATCTGATTTAAAAGTTTTACAGGTAATTCCAGAATTAGGTTATGGAGGTGCGGAAACAGGTTGTTTTGATGTTGCTCATTATTTATCTGAAAATAATTGTAAATCATTTATAGTTACAAGTGGAGGAGAACTAACTAAATTTATTGATAAAAAAAAAGTTAAATTAATTAAACTTCCAGTACATAGTAAAAATCCACTCATTATTTTATTTAATACGATTGCACTTATATTTGTTATTTTTTTTTATAATATTTCAATAGTTCATGCTCGAAGTAGGGCTCCAGCTTGGTCTTGTCTATTAGCCACAAAGATTACAGGTAGAAAATTTGCAACTACATTTCATGGAACTTATAATTTTAATGGTAAGATTAAAAAATTTTATAATTCAGTTATGGTTAAATCTAATCTTATTATTGCTGGTTCAAATTTTATTTTCTCACATATAAAAGATAACTATTCTAGTTATCTGGGTAATAAAAATAAACTTCTAGTAATTTTTAGAGGAATAAATGTAGATTATTTTGATCCAACAACAAAAACTGAAACAGAAGAAAAAAAATTACTTCAAAGCTGGGAAATAGAAAATAATAAAAAAATAATATTATTACCAGGACGATTAACGTATTGGAAAGGACAAGAATTTTTTTTAGAAGCAGTAAATTTGGTAAATATTCAACTTGGTTATGAAGCTTTTTATGCGGTAATTCTTGGGAGTGATCAGGGTCGAGATTTATATAAAAAAAAATTAATTCGATTAAGTGAACAGTATAGAATGACCAAACAAGTCAAATTTATTAATCACTGTAAAGATATGGCATTAGCTTACAAAGTTTCAGACATAATTGTATCATCATCAATTGAACCAGAAGCTTTTGGAAGAGTGGCTGTTGAGTCTCAATCAATGGAGAAAATAATAATTGCGAGTAATATTGGTGGCTCTAATGAGACTGTTATTGATAAAAAAACTGGATATTTATTTGAGTCAGGAAATCCCAAGTCATTAAGTGAAAAAATTCTTAAAGTATTAAATTTAGATGTCACTTCATTGAAAACAATTGGTATTGAGGGTAGAAAAAATATAGTTAGTAAGTTTAATGTTGAAAAAATGTGTTTTTCTACTTATTCAGAATACAAAAAATTAATAAATTAGATGCCAACTATAACATTACCTGACGGAAACAATTTAAATTTTCCAAGCAAAGTAACCGGCTTAGAGGTTGCAGAAAAAATAAGCAAATCACTTGCTAAACAAGCAATAGTGATAGGTGTTGATGGTGAATTAAAAGATTTAGATTTTGTCATAGATAAAGATTGTGCCATAAAAATATTTACCTCAAAAAATAAAGAAGGACTAGAAACAATCAGACATGACACGGCGCATATCTTAGCAATGGCAGTTCAGGAGTTATTTCCTGGCACACAAGTTACAATTGGACCTACAATTGAAAATGGTTTTTATTATGATTTTGCAAGAAAAGAACCATTTACAGAAGATGATTTAAAAAAAATTGAAGATAAAATGAAAGAAATTGTCGATCGAGATGTGATTACCAAAAGAGAAGTTTGGTCTAGGAATAAAGCTATAGAGCATTTTAAAAAAAAAGGTGAAATTTATAAAGCAGAGTTAATCGAAAGCATCCCTCAAGAAGAAGAGGTATCAATATATTTTCATGGTGATTGGCATGATTTATGTAGAGGGCCCCATCTACCTTCAACTGGAAAAATTGGTAAATATTTTAAATTGATGAAAGTTTCTGGTGCTTATTGGAGAGGCGATTCTGATAACGAAATGCTTCAAAGAATTTATGGAACAAGTTGGGCAAATCAAAAAGATTTAGATGATTATTTGAAAAGAATAGAAGAGGCAGAAAAAAGAGATCATAGAAAATTAGGTAAAGAAATGGATTTATTTCATTTTAGAGAAGAAAGTCCAGGCTCTGTTTTTTGGCATGAAAAAGGTTGGGCTCTTTTTCTAAAATTAATAAATTATATGAGGGCCAGACAAGATGCTGCTGGTTATAAAGAAGTAAACACACCGGAAGTATTAGATCGATTGTTATGGGAAAAATCTGGACACTGGGAAAAGTACGGTGCAAATATGTATACATCAGAAACACCAGATGAAAAAGTATTTGCAATTAAGCCAATGAACTGCCCAGGACATATAGAGGTATTCAATCAAGGTTTAAAAAGTTATAGAGATCTACCGCTGAGAATTACAGAATTTGGTAAAGTCCATAGGTATGAACCATCAGGTGCGCTTCATGGCCTGTTAAGAGTGAGAGCATTTACACAAGATGATGCACATATTTTTTGTTCTGAAGATCAGATTACAAGTGAGTGCTTAGAGGTAACCAATTTGATTTTAGATATTTATAAAGATCTTGGTTTTGAAAATGTTATTTTGAAATACGCAGATAGACCAGAAGTAAGAGTAGGAGAAGATGAAGTTTGGGATAAAGCTGAAGCATCATTACTCGAAGCTGTAAAAGCATCAAAACTTGAATATAGTATTAACAAAGGAGAAGGTGCATTCTATGGTCCTAAAATTGAATTTGTTTTAAGGGATGCTATTGGTAGAGATTGGCAATGCGGAACTTTACAAGTGGATTTAAATTTACCAGAACGATTAGGTGCCTCTTATGTTGATAGAGATGGAACAAAAAAAGTTCCTGTTATGCTTCATAGAGCTTTATTTGGTTCTTTAGAAAGATTTATTGGAATTTTAATTGAAAATTATTCTGGTAAATTTCCTTTTTGGATATCACCATTGCAAACTGTTGTGATTCCTGTTTCTGAAGATTTTGATAATTATGCAATTGAAGTTTCAAAAAAAATAAAACAAGCTGGGATAAGTTCTTTTGTTGATTTAAAGAAGCATAATTTAAACAATAAAATTAAAGACCATTCTCTTGCAAAAATACCTCTTTTATTAATTTGTGGTAAAAAAGAAGTTGACAGTAACTCAGTAACGATTAGAAGATTGGATTCTAATAAACAAGAAAATATGGATTTAGATTTATTCTTAAAAACTTTCTCTGCTTTAAATAAAGCATCTTCAAAATAAGTGGCAGACTTTAAACAAAATTACTTTCAAAGAAGAACTAAGGATCGAGGTCCGAGATCAAATAATAGGATCTCATCACCCGAGGTACAAGTTATAGGAAGTGATGGCGGAAACTTAGGAGTACTTAGTACTAATGAGGCCATATCAATGGCTAAAAATCAAGGATTAGATTTAATTGAAATCGCAGGTAATGCCAACCCACCTGTTTGTAAAATAATGGATATGGGTAAATTTAAATATGATGCTCAAAAGAAAGCTAATATCGCAAAGAAAAAACAAAAAACTGTTCTTCTAAAAGAGATTAAAATGAGACCAGTTACAGAAACTCATGATTACGATTTTAAAGTAAAAAATGCAAAAAAATTTATTGCTAAAGGTGACAAAGTAAAGTTCACAGTTAGATTTAAAGGCCGTGAACTTCAGCACTCTCATTTAGGAAAAGAACTAATGGATAAGATTAAAGAAGATATGAAAGAAGTTGGAAAGGTGGAATTACATCCCAAATTTGATGGCAAGCAAATGATAATGGTAATCCAGCCATTATAAGCCTTAATTAAGGTTGTAAACTTTAATCATTCTTTGTATAAGCTCGCAGAATTATGCCAAAACTTAAAACTAAAAGTTCTGCAAAAAAAAGATTTAAAATTTCAGCAACTGGCAAAGTTATGACTGCCCAAGCTGGTAAAAGACATGGCATGATTAAAAGAACAAATTCACAAATTAGAAAATTAAGAGGCACTACGGCAATGTCAAAACAAGATGCTAAAATTGTTAAGTCGTATATGCCGTACAGTTTAAGAGGATAAAATGGCAAGAGTTAAAAGAGGCGTAACTAGCCGAGCAAAACATAAAAAAGTTTTAAAAGCTGTCAAAGGTCAATGGGGCAGAAGAAAAAATACGATTAGAGTTGCAAAGCAAGCTATGGAAAAAGCGATGCAATATGCCTACAGAGATCGTAGAAATAAAAAAAGGGAATTTAAATCTCTTTGGATACAAAGAATTAATGCTGGTGTTAGAGCTGAAGGCTTAACTTATTCCAAGTTTATTAATGGGTTAAATAAGTGTGGAATAACAATTGATAGAAAAATCTTAGCAGAAATAGCTTACGATAGCCCAGAAGCATTCAAAACAATAGTTCAAAAAGCTCAATCTGCTTTAAATTAATCTTCGCTATTGTTTTTCTTCGGTGAAGAAATAATCTCCCAACATGTCTGATATTAAAAAAATAAAAGATGAATTTCTTTTAAAGTTAAAAGAAAATTTAGACTTAAATCAAGTTAACCAAATCAAGACAGATCTATTTGGTAAAAATGGACTGATTAGTTCTCAATTTAAACAACTTGGAAAATTAGCAGAAGAAGACAGAAAAAAATTAGCATCAGATTTGAATTTAGTAAAAGATGAGCTTCAAGACTTAATAAATATAAAAATTGATGATATTGAAAATAAAGAGATTAACCAAAAGTTAGAAAAAGAAAAAATAGACATCACTTTACCAGAGAGACCTTTCGTTCAAGGAAAAATTCATCCTGTATCACAAGTTATAGATGAAGTTTCTTCAATTTTTTCAGAAATTGGTTTTAGTGTTGAAGAGGGACCTGATGTGGAAAATGAATATAATAATTTTACAGCATTAAATACACCTGACAACCATCCAGCAAGAGATATGCATGATACTTTTTATTTAGACAGTAAAAAAGAATTACTATTAAGAACGCACACTTCTCCGGTCCAAATTAGAACAATGCTTAAAGACAAACCACCGTTTAAAATAATAGCACCTGGTAGAACATATCGATCTGATAGTGATCAAACACACACACCTATGTTTCATCAAGTTGAGGGACTCCATATCGATAAAAATATTAATATGGGACATTTAAAAGGATGCTTAAATTATTTTATTAAAGAGTTTTTTGAAGTTGATAAAATTAAAATGAGATTTAGGCCAAGTCATTTTCCTTTCACAGAACCTTCAGCTGAAGTTGATATTGGTTATGAGGTTAAAGATGGAAAAATAGTAATTGGTGAAGGAGATAAGTGGCTTGAGGTCTTAGGTTGCGGAATGGTTCATCCAAATGTTTTAAAAAATGTAAAAGTAAACTCTGATGAATTTCAAGGATATGCATTTGGGATAGGTATAGATAGATTAGCAATGCTTAAGTATGGAATTAATGATTTAAGAGCATTTTTTGATTGTGATTATAGATGGCTAAATCATTTTGGGTTTGATCCAATAGATGTGCCAACAAACTATAGAGGCTTAAGCAGATGAAGATCACAACAAACTGGCTTAAAGAACATTTAGATACCAAACTTAGTGAAAATCAAATTATTGATAAACTTACAGATGTTGGGTTGGAAGTAGAAAGTGTTGATCGCCAATTAGGCGAGCTAGATAGCTTCATAGTTGCTAAAATTTTAAAAGCAAAAAAACATCCTGATGCAGACAGACTTAAGGTTTGTGATGTAGATATTGGATCAGGCAATATTGTTAAAGTTGTTTGTGGTGCACCTAACGCGAAAGAAGGACTACTGACAATTTACGCACCACCAGGCGCAGTAGTGCCAAAGAACCAGATGAAATTAGTGATAAGTAAAATAAGAGGCGTTACTTCGTATGGAATGCTTTGTTCAGAGGCTGAGCTTAACTTATCAAATGAAGGTGAGGGCATTACAGAGCTTTCCCAAAAAAAATATGAAAAAAAAATAGGTGATAATTATTTTCCTAAAATTAGTATAAACGTAATTGATATCTCTATTACACCAAATAGAGCAGATTGTCTGGGGGTAAGAGGAATAGCGCGAGATTTAGCTACAGCAGGTTGTGGAAAATTAAAAAAACTAAAAATAGAGAAGTTAGTTCAAAAAAATAAACAAAAAGTAAGTATAAAAATAATTAAAGAAAAAAACCAAGGATGTATTTCTTTTGGAAGTTGTTTAATTACCGGTGTAAAAAATACTGAAAGTCCGGATTGGCTTAAAAAAAAAATATTATCATTAGGTCAAAAACCTATCTCTGCAATAGTTGATATTACAAATTATGTAATGTTTGATTTTAATAGACCGTTGCATGCCTATGATGCGGATAAAATAGATAAAGAAATAATCGTAAGGAATTCTAAAAAAGGTGAAAAATTTAAAGCTTTAGATGAGAAAAATTACAATCTTGAAGATGGGATGTGTGTTATTACAGATGCTTCAGGAATATTAGGGTTAGGAGGAATAATTGGAGGAACAAGGTCTGGAACTGAACTAAATACAAGAAATGTATTAATTGAGTCTGCCTATTTTAACCCAAGATCAATTAGAAACACTTCTAAAATTTTAAATATTGATACAGATGCAAAGTTTAGGTTTGAAAGAGGAATTGATCCATTATCAATAGAACAAGGACTCCAACGAGCTGCTGAATTAATTAAAAAAATCTGTGGAGGAGAAACTAGTAAATTTGATATCCAAAAAAAAGAAAATATAAAAAATAGCTTCGTAAAATTTGACATTAAGTTATTTGAAAAAATAATAGGCTTTAAAATTGATCAAAAAGAAACGATTAAAATATTAACTAATTTGGGTTTCGAAATAAAAAAGCAAAAAAAATTATTACTATTAACAATACCATCATGGCGACCTGATATTGAGCAAGAGATAGATATAGTTGAAGAGCTAGTTAGAATTAAAGGTTATGAGCAAATCAAGATGATCGAACCTGAAAAAGTTAGAAATAAAGGTACTTTAAATAAAACACAAAAATTATTTCATTTTTTACAGAGAGCTATAGCATCAAAGGGATACCTGGAAGCTATTACATGGTCGTTTACTGACAGTAAAGTTAATCAACTATTTATTGAGAATAATAAGGAAATCAAGATAGTTAATCCTATAAGTACAGATTTAAATGTATTGAGAAGTTCAATTTTTTCAAATTTAATTATTAATTTAAATAAGAATTTGGAAAGGGGATTTAAAGATTTATCAATATTCGAAATAGGCCCAACTTTTTCAGGATCTAAACCGGGGGAACAACAAACTGTAGTTAGTGGATTAAGAACTGGCAAACTATTTAGACATAGTTGGGTGGAACAAGGGAGATTGGTTGATGTGTTTGATGTAAAAAGAGATGTTGTTCAAAGCTTAGTTGAAGCTGGATATAACAAAGACAAATTCTATATTGATAACGAAACACCAAACTATTATCACCCGGGAAAATCTGGAAGAATATTTCTAAATAAGGGTAAAGAAAAAGTGATAGCTTTTTTTGGTGATATTCATCCAAATATATTAAAAAAACTAGATATTAAAGTTGAAGCATTGGTAGGGTTTGAAATATTTTTAGACAATATAAAACAACCAAAAAAATCATTAAAAAATCAAAAAACTCAATACAAGTATTCTGATTTTCAAAAATCAGAAAGGGATTTTGCCTTTGTTTTAAATATAGATTTTAAAGTCCAGGAATTAATAGAGATAATTACCAATGTAGATAAAGATTTAATAAAATCCGTTAAAGTATTTGATGTTTACCAGGGTGAGAATATTGATGAAGGAAAAAAATCGATTGCATTAAATGTTACAATTCAGTCTTTTGAAAAAACATTAAATGAAGAAGATTTAAATAAAATAAATCAACTTATTATTTCGACTGTAGAATCAAAAATAGAAGCAAAGATTAGATCATAGTCATGACAAAAATTGATCACATAAGAAACTTTGCAATTATTGCACACATTGACCATGGTAAATCAACTATTGCAGATAGAATAATACATAGTTGTGGTGGGCTTACTGAAAGAGAAATGAAAGATCAAGTTCTAGATTCTATGGATATAGAGCGTGAAAGAGGAATTACAATTAAAGCCCAAACAGTAAAACTTAATTATCAAGCTAAGGATGGAAAAAAATATATTTTAAATATTATTGACACGCCAGGTCATGTAGATTTTAGCTATGAGGTTAGCAGGTCTTTGTATGCCTGTGAAGGGTCAATTTTAATTGTTGATAGTACCCAGGGTGTTGAGGCTCAAACATTGGCAAATGTTTACCAAGCACTAGATACCAATCATGAGATAGTCCCAGTCTTAAATAAAATTGATTTACCAGCTTCAGATTTAGAAAAAACAAAAAAGCAAATAGAAGATGTAATTGGAATTGATACTGAAAATGCAATTCCTTGTTCTGGGAAAACAGGTGAAGGAATTGAAGATATTTTAGAGCAAATCATAATATCATTGCCGGCACCAGAAGGAGAAGAAGATGCAGACTTAAAATGTTTATTAGTTGATAGCTGGTATGATACTTATCTAGGAGTAGTTATCCTAGTTAGGATTATTGATGGAAAAATTTCAAAAAATATGAAGATTAAAATGATGTCTACTAACCAGGATTACATTGTTGAAAAAGTTGGAGTATTTACACCTAAAGCTACTGACATTAGTGAATTAAATGCTGGAGAAATTGGATTTATAACAACTGGAATAAAAGTTTTATCAGATACAAAAGTCGGAGATACTATTTGTGATGCTGCTAAACCTCTTCAGGAAGCTTTACCAGGATTTAAGCCAAGTAAACCAGTGGTATTTTGTGGTCTGTTTCCAGTAGATAGTTCCGAATACCAGAAACTAAAAGATGGCCTTGGTAAACTACAGTTAAATGATGCTAGCTTTTCTTTTGAAGCAGAGTCTTCTACAGCATTAGGATTAGGTTTTAGATGTGGTTTTTTAGGTTTGCTTCATTTAGAAATTATTACTGAAAGATTAGAGAGAGAATTTGACATTAATTTATTAACAACAACACCAGGCGTTGTATACAAAGTACATCTTAATAAAGGAGAAACAATAAATTTACATAACCCATCTAGTTTACCAGATCCAACATATATCAAGTTTATCGAGGAGCCTTGGATAAAAGCTACAATTATTACACCAGATGAATATCTTGGCTCTATAATTAAGATATGCCAAGACAAAAGAGGAGTGCAAACTAACTTGAGTTATTCAGGGAATAGAGCGGTGCTAAGTTATGAAATTCCGCTGAATGAAGTTGTTTTTGATTTTAATGATAGACTTAAATCTATGACAAGTGGTTATGCTAGTTTTGATTATGAAATTATAGATCACAGAGAAGGTGACTTAGTTAAACTAGGAATTTTGGTAAATGCAGAACCTGTAGATGCTTTATCCATGATGGTTCATAAAGATTTTGCACAAAATGTTGGAAGAGAAGTCTGTGAAAAATTAAAAGACTTAATACCAAGACATAACTTTATGATACCAGTGCAAGCAGCAATAGGAGGAAAAATAATAGCTCGAGAAACTATAAAAGGATTTAAAAAAGATGTTTTAACAAAAATTCATGGTGGTGGTGCTACAGATAGAAAAAGAAAATTATTAGAAAAACAAAAAAAAGGTAAAGCCAGGGGTAAACAATTTGGTAAGGTAGAAATACCACAGGAAGCTTTCATAGGTGTACTTAAAATTAAAAAAGAGTAATTATGAATAAAATTAATTGGGGGATAATTGGTTTGGGAAATATTGCTCAAAGTTTCTGTAAAGGTTTTTGTGATGTGAACAATGCAAGACTTTTGGGCATCTCGAGTAATAACAGTAAAAAATTAGAAAATTTTAAAAATAGATTAGATATCGAAAAAAAATATGTATTTGAAAGTTATGAAGAGTTATTGGACTGTAATGATATAGATATTGTTTATATAGCTTTACCAAACAATCTTCATTACAGGTGGATAATAGAAGCTATTGAAAAAAATAAAAAAATTTTAATTGAAAAACCAGCTGTACTAAATTTAGCACATGCAAAAATCATACAAAAAAAAATCATGGAAAAAAATATTTTTTTTACAGAAGGCTATATGTATAGGTATAATCCTCAAATAAAAAAAATAATTGATATTATAAACTCGGAAGAAATGGGGACTCCACTTTCTATGGAAACATCATTTTGCTCGAATTTATTAACCAAAAAAAAGTTCATTTTCTTCAATAAAAGGAAAAAAATAGACCCAAATAATAGATTATTTAATAAAAAACTAGGTGGTGGATGTATTCTAGATTTAGGCTGCTATGCAACTTCTTTTAGTTTGTTAGTAGCTTCGCAAATTAAAAATATTAATCATAAAAAATTTAAAATAGGTAATGTGAAAAAAAAGATAGGTCCAACAGAGGTTGATATTGACTCGGAATGTGAACTATTTTTTGAAGGTGGATTTAGGTCAAAAATCAAAGCATCTTTTGAAAAAAATTTTGGCAATAAAAGCATCATTAATTTTGATAAAGGAAGATTAATAATAAATGATACATGGTTGGGAACTAGTGGAATTGACATAATTGTGAATGGAAAAAAAAATACAATTGAAAATAAATTAACAAGAAATGTATATTCTTATCAAATTGAAATGATAAGCAAAAGTATAATGGAAAAAAAAAACCAAACTTTTTTCCCAGGCTTCACAATCGAAGACACATTACTTAATACAAAAATATTGGAAAGTTGGCTCAATGTATAAAAATAAAATTATAGATTGTGTAACCTTTTTTGATAATAATTTTATGTTTGATTTAAGGTATAATATTTTAAAAAATCATGTAGATTTTTTTGTTGTCTGTGAATCAAAATTTAATCACAAGGGTATAGAGAAAAAGCAAAACTTTATTTGGAAAGATAGTTTTGATAAAAAAAAAATTAAATATTTTTTCTTAGAAAAGCCATTTCCTAAAAATAACAATCCATGGAAAAATCAATCTATTCAAAGAGAATTATTGTTAGAGTGTACAAATTTTGCAGATAAAGAAGATTATATATTTTTTTCAGATCCAGATGAAATACCAGACCCAAATTTATTAATCAATTTTAAATTAGAAAAAAAATATGGAATTTTCTTACAAGATTGTTTTAATTATAAATTTAATCTATTTAATCAATACGAAACTCCCTGGGAAGGAACAAGAGTAGCAAAGAAAAAAAATTTAAATTCAATTGACTTTATGAGACAAAAAGTTAGATCAAAAAATTTGAAATATAATTTTTTTAGGTTAGACAAAGAAAAAAATATAGAAACCTTTGAAAAAGGGGGATGGCATTTTAATAATTTGATGTCACCAGAAAATATATCTTTAAAATTAAAAACATTTGCACACACGGAGTTTTCCAGTAAAGAGTTCACATCTGTTGAGGTAATTAAAGATAAAATTAATAGAAGAATAGACCTATTTAATCGAGGCCACAATTATCAACATAAAATCTTAGATAACTCTTTTCCTGAATATTTAATAAAAAATACACAAATGTTTAAAGAATGGATTATTTAAATTGATTATATAAAATTATGACTAAAAATTTTGTTAGTAAATTATATAAGGGAATTATTTGTAATATTTTTTTTTTAGTTTATGGAAAAGTTATTAACTCTAAATATGACTCAGATAAAGTCATAATACAAAATATCAATAAAATAGAAAATATTAACGTAAAAAACTTTAATTATAAGATTTTTAGTATCAGAAACGGAAGAGTGTTTACAAATTATGTGGAATCGCTCGCTGTTATTAGTGAAAAAAACTTAGTTAAAGAAGTTTCATTTCAACAAATCAAAGGAAAGCTGTATAAATCAAAAAATCAAGTAATTAAAACGGGAACACCAAAATTTTTAAAAAAATTTTCTGGGAAAACGTTAGTGTTGTCTCAAGGAGCAAGTGGTCATTTCAATTATGCCCATTGGTTGTTTGATATAATTCCAAAAATAAAAATAATTTCAGCGAAATATGAAATATCGGATATAGATTTTTTTTATCTTTCAAAATTAACAAAATTCCAAAAAGAAACTTTTAAATTATTAAAAATTAATCCAAAAAAAATTATTGACGCAAATAAATTTAGGCACATAAAAGCTTCATCAGTTTTAGCAGTTACTCATCCAAATTATTTTAATGGAACTATATTTAAAGCTCATAGTAACTTGCCAACCTGGATAGTAGTTTATTTAAGAAAACTTTTCTTAAAGAAAGTTAATAAAAAATTTAATTATGATAATATTTATATTGACAGAAGTGATTCCACACAAAACCATTGTAAACTTGTAAATAATGAGAGTGTAATTAATTTTTTGAAAAGTAAAAATTTTAAAATATTAAGATTAAGTGATTTTAGTATTTTTGATCAAGTATCTATTTTTAATAATTGCAAAAAAATTGTTGCTTCTCATGGAGCGGGTTTGGCAAATATTACCTTCTGTAAGGAAAATACAAAAGTTATCGAACTTATTCCTCAAAATCATCCTAGTAGAACCCATAGAAGAATTAGCAATATTAATAATTTAAATTATAATTTAATTTATTGTAAAAAAATTCCTAATGATAAAAAGGGTGACATGTTTATTAATTTAAATATTTTGAAAAAATATATTTAGAATTTATATTAGGAGAGGTGGCCGAGTGGTTGAAGGCGCACGCTTGGAAAGTGTGTAAAGGAGTAATCCTTTCATGGGTTCGAATCCCATTCTCTCCACCACTAAATTAGCCTTATATATATATGTTTAATTGGTTTATTTTTGGATATCTAAATAAAGATAAATAAGCATTTTTTTTAAAAAATGTTATAATTAATTTTTTCCTAAATTAAAAAATGACAAATAAAAACACATATCAGGCAGACTCCATTAAGGTTTTAAAAGGGCTTGAAGCAGTTAGAAAAAGACCTGGAATGTACATTGGTGACACAGATGATGGCACTGGTTTACATCATATGGTTTATGAGGTTGTTGATAATTCTATTGATGAAGCTTTAGCAGGCCACTGCAAAAATATAAATGTAAAAATTAATGCTGATGGAACTATCACTGTAAATGATGATGGGAGAGGTATTCCTGTGGATATGCACAAAGGTGAGAAAAAATCAGCAGCAGAAGTTATCATGACACAACTTCATGCTGGAGGTAAATTTGATCATGATTCATATAAAGTATCTGGAGGACTACACGGTGTTGGTGTTTCAGTTGTAAATGCATTGTCAGAAAAATTACAGTTAGAGATTAGCAGGGATGGGAAAAAACATTTTATAGAATTTAAAAATGGAGAAGCAAAAGCACCTTTAAAAGTTACTGGAAATTCTAAACAAAATGGAACTCAAATAACCTTTTTACCATCTAAAGAAATATTCTCTTCAATAAAATTTAGTGCAAATATTATAATTAAAAGAATGAGGGAATTAGCTTTTTTAAATAAAGGAATTAAAATTATTTTTACAGATGCTAGTCAAAAAAAAGAAAAAATAATTGAATTTAGATTTGAAGGAGGAGTTCTTGAATTCGTAGATTTTTTAGATGAAAAAAGAGAGAAACTGCAAAATAAAAATGGAAATGATTTGTTCAAAAAACCAATTTATATTGAAGGAAAAAAGGATAATATTGAGATTGAATGCTCTTTAAAGTGGAATGCAGGTTACTCAGAGGACGTGCTCCCATATACAAATAACATTTATCAGAAAGATGGTGGTACACATGTACTAGGTTTTAGAAGTGGGTTGACTAGGATTATCAATAAGTATGCTAATGAACATAATTTACTGAAGAAGAACAAATTAGCCATATCGGGAGATGACATCAAGGAAGGTTTAACTTGTGTATTATCTGCCAAAATTCCTGACCCAAAATTTTCATCTCAAACTAAAGACAAACTAGTTTCTTCAGAAGTAAGAATGATAGTAGAGACTGTTATAAATGAAAAATTATCTATATGGTTTGATCAAAATCCATCAGTAGCAAAAATAATTTTAGCTAAAGTTATTCAGGCTGCTATGGCAAGAGATGTCGCAAGAAAAGCTAGAGAGAATGTTAGAAGAAAGGGCGCCCTTGAATTAAGTGGTCTACCTGGAAAATTAGCAGATTGTCAGATAGGAAAGCAAGAAGGTACAGAATTGTTTATTGTAGAGGGGGACTCTGCAGGTGGATCAGCAAAACAAGGAAGAAATAGATCAAACCAGGCTGTATTACCTCTGAGAGGTAAAATTTTAAATACTTACGTAGAAGATGTAGCAAAAAAAAATGGCAATGGTACTGAACAACAAACAAAAGCTTTGTCAAAAATGATTTCTTCGAATGAAATAGTAACTTTAATTAATGCCCTAGGATTAGATCCGAAAGTTCAAGAATTAGATTTAAAAGACCTAAGATATGGAAAAATTATAATTATGACTGATGCCGATGTAGATGGTTCTCATATTAGAGCATTATTGTTAACTTTTTTTAATAATAAACCATTCAATAAATTAATTGAAAATGGACATGTATATTTAGCTCAACCACCATTATTTAAAATCAATAAGGGTTCTAAAGGAATATATATAAAAGATGAAAAAGAATTAGAAGATTACATAATTAGTAATAACAAAGGTTTAAAAAAGTTAAAAAAAGGATCTAAAGAGTTTATTAAAGAAATAGATTTGGAAAAGTCTAAGATGAGTATTCAAAGGTTTAAAGGTTTAGGTGAAATGAATCCAGAAGAATTGTGGAGTACAACGCTAGATCCTGAAACTCGTAATTTACTTCAGGTTCAATACTCAAAAGATCTTAAAAAAGATCAAAATTTAATTCATACTTTGATGGGTAATGATGTTGCATTACGAAAAGATTTTATTATCTCTAATGCGATTAATGTACAGAATCTTGATATTTAACAATGAAGTTCTTCGAAACTTCTAAATATAATTCATTTAAAAAATCAACCTATATTACATTAAGGTGGATAGGTATAACTGGTCAATTAATTTCCGTTAATTTTGTTTATTTTTTTTTAAATTTTAAATTTGATTATGCTAACTCAAATTTGATTATAGTTTTGGGAATTATAAGTAATTTTTATTTAATTTTTATTTATAAAAAAACACAATTATCAGACAGTTCAGCATTTGTTTTTTTAGTCATAGACATATTGCAATTAGGAGTTTTGCTTTATTTAACAGGGGGTATTGCTAATCCTTTTGCAATTTTCTTATTAATTCCAAGTATTTTTTCTTCATCAAATTTGAGTTTTAAAACAAATTCTTCACTTGTTTTTTTAACCATATTAGTGATGATTTTTCTCACCTTTTACTCAGAAGATTTACCTGGTCCTTTAAGGGATCATTTCCATGTAAGCCCATATTACTACTATTCAATTCCTCTTGCTCTAATAATTGCTTTAATTTTTTTAAATTATTTTGCAATGACATTTGGAACTCAATCTCGATTAAGAAAAGAAGCATTAGCAAAAATGGAAGAAGTGATGGCCAAAGAACACGAACTTTTATCTTTAGGTGGTCAAGCTGCGGCGGCGGCTCACTCACTTGGAACACCTCTATCTACAATAAAGATAATCACTCAAGATCTTATAAAACAATTTAAAGGAGAAAAAGATATTGAAATGGATATAGAATTATTATCTAGCCAGGTAGAAAGATGTAATGAAATTTTAAAAAGTTTAACACTCAACCCTGTGGAGGAGGATGATTTTATTGATAAAGATCTAACAATGATAGATTACTTAAGTGAAATTATTTCATCATTTAGAGAGACTAGTAAAAAAAATTTTATTTTCAATTTTGATCAGTATTCAAATGTAAAAAAAATAACAAAATCTATAGAAATTGTTTATGGCTTAAGAAATTTTATTGGTAATGCTGCTAAATTTTCTAAAGAGACAGTATTTATGAATCTGAAGAGCGACAGTGAGATCACTGAAATTGTAATTGAGGATGATGGAAATGGTTACCCTAGAGATATTTTGTCAAAAATTGGAGAGCCATATTTAAGATCAAATAATATTTCTTATAAATCAAAAACAGGGCTAGGACTTGGATTATTTATTGGGAAAACACTTTTAGAAAAAAATTTTGCATCTATAAATTGCAGGAATTCTAAAACAAGAAGTGGAGCAGAAGTTATTATTAGTTGGAAAAATAAAGATTTGTTTAATATTTAGTGAAGCTTTTTTTTACTATCAAATAATGAACTTAATTGTGAAATCATTACGTCGCCCAATTCATTAACATCTGTAATTTTTATTGCACGGTTGTAATATCTTGACACGTCATGCCCAATTCCAATTGCTAAAATCTCTATTTGAGTCTTTTCTTCTATAAATTTTACTAATTTCTTTAAGTGCTTTTCTAAAAAGTCACCTGAATTAACTGATAAAGATGAGTCATCTACTGGTGCTCCATCAGAAATTACCATTAATATTTTTCTTTCTTCTTTTCTTTTTCTTAACCTTGAAAAAGCCCAATTAATTGCTTCTCCATCAATATTTTCTTTTAGTAAACCTTCTTTTAACATTAAACCAAGGTTGTTTTTTGCCTGCCTCCAATGTGTATCAGCTCCTTTATAAATTATATGTCTTAGGTCGTTTAATCTACCCGGTGTTTTAGGTTTCCCTTTTTTATTCCAGAATTCTCTACTTTGACCACCTTTCCAATTTTTAGTTGTAAAACCTAAAATTTCTACTTTTACAGAACAACGTTCTAACGTTCTTGATAAAATGTCCGCACATATTGCAGCGATAGTAATAGGTCTTCCTCTCATTGAGCCTGAATTGTCAATTAACAAAGTTACGACTGTATCTTTGAAATCTAAATCTTTTTCTTTCTTAAAGGATAAAGAATTATAAGGGTCCATAATAATTCTTGGTAATTTTGAGCTATCTAGCAAGCCGTCCTCCAAATCAAACTCCCAGGTTCTATTTTGTTTGGCTAATAATTGTCTTTGTAATTTGTTTGCAAGTTTTGTAACTATATCTTGAAAATTAATTAACTGTTGGTCTAAAGTTTTTCTAAGTTTATTTATTTCATCTGCATTGTCTAGATTTTCTGCTTTAGTAATTTCATCAAATTGTGTTGTGTAAATTTTATATTCAAGATTTAAATCATTAATATTTTTTTTTTGGATTACTTGTTCAGAGCTTTGCTGATCCGAGTCTGCATCTGCTAGCTGCTCATCTAACCTATATTCATCAATTTCATAGTCAGAATCTAAGCTTGATTCTGTTTCTTGGTTTTTATTTTCACCTTTTTGATCTTTGTGATCACTTTCTTGATTATCATTTGATTGATCTTCTTGACTTTTCTCTTGGTTTTCTTCCTTTGTTTCTTGGTTATCTTCAGTTTGAAAAATTTCTATGTCCTGTAAAATTTTTGAAAACCTAGAATTATAGATATTTTGGTCTTCAAAATTATCTTTCAAAAATTTGATGTGTTTATTTATAGATTGATCGAAATCTTTTTCCCAAAAACTTAACATTTTTGAGGTAAGTGAGTTTAATTTTATATTGTGAAAGTTCTTAAGCATATAAAGTTCAAAAGCTTCAGCTACAGGCACATCTTCTTTTATTTTAAGCTGATCTTTTTTTTTTAAGTTGATGATTTGATTATAATTATCATTAAAGTTTTTTTTTATCCCTACAAGCATTTTGCCACCTAAAGTTTCACATCTTATTTTTTCAGCTAGAGCATATAGAGATTTACAACTTGAGTTATTGGGAAGGTTTTTTTTGTATATTTTATCATTAGAAAATCTCTTTTTTAATGCTAAAGAATCTGTTTCAGCTCTTGCTTTTATAAATTCATTTTTATTATTTAAATTATTTAATTCATAAAAATCAAATTTATTTGAATTTTTGTTTTCTTTGGTTTTTTTTTTTATATCTAGATCGTCTGAAATTACCCTTACTGTTGATGCTAAAGCTTGTCTTATTTTCTCTTTGAGATTTGCTTCTCTATCACTCATTAAATTTGAATATTTAACAGGGATTCTGGTAAATCTTCACCAAAACATCTTTGATAATATTCTGCGATTGTATTTTTTTCCATTTCATCACATTTGTTTAAGAAAGTTACTCTAAAAGAGTAACCAATATCTTTAAATATTTCGGCATTCTCAGCCCAATGTAAAACAGTTCTTGGACTCATCACTGTTGATATATCTCCAGCAACAAAACCCTTTCTAGTAAGAGATGCTACTTTAATCATATTTGCAATTTTTTCTTTTCCTTTTGGGTTATTAAAGTTTTTATTTTTAGCTAAAATAATCTCCATTTCTCTTTCAAGACTTAAGTAATTAAGAGTAGTTACTATATTCCATCTATCCATCTGACCTTGGTTTATCTGTTGAGTTCCGTGATAAAGTCCGGTCGTATCCCCTAAACCAACTGTATTTGATGTTGCAAATAATCTAAAAAATTTATTTTGTTTAATTACTTTATTTTTATCAAGCAATGTAAAATTTCCCTCAGCTTCCAAAACTCTTTGAATTACAAACATAACATCTGGTCTACCAGCATCGTATTCATCAAATACTAGTGCAACAGGATTCTGAATTGACCATGGTAAAATACCTTCATTAAATTGAGTTACTTGTTTTCCTTCTTTTAAAACAATTGCATCTTTACCAATCAGATCTATTCGACTCACGTGACTATCTAAGTTTACTCTAATACACGGCCAATTTAATCTTGCTGCTATCTGCTCTATATGAGTAGATTTACCCGTACCATGATAACCCTGCACCAAAACTCTCTTATTAAAAGCAAAACCTGAAATAATTGCAAGTGTTGTATCTCTATCAAATTTATAAGTTTTATCAATTTCGGGTACATATTCATTTTTTTTAGAAAAAGCATGAATTTCCATATCCGAGTCTATTCCAAAAGTTTGTTTGACAGAAATTTTTATATCAGGTTGTGAATTTAGATTAGGTGTCAATTTTTTCTCTATATGTATTTTTTAACTGAGTATAAGCTAAAGTAATTTGTTTAAGTTTTTCTTCGTATTTTTTATTTCCAGCATTTATATCGGGGTGAAATTTTTTGACAAGTATTTTAAATTTTTCCTGAATTTTCTGCCATTTTAAACCAACAGATACACCTAAAATTCCAAAAGCTTTAATATCTTTATGATCAAATTTAAATTTACTCATATGGTTATATTCGCCTTTTAATTTATCTTTATCCAATTCATCTCTAAGGGTGTTGTTCCATAAAATTTTAAAGAAATTATCAGAGGAGCTAAAGCTTTGTGTGGGTTTGTGCCAAATCATATCAGACTTTAAAAAATCTATAACTTGGTCATCATTCATGCCATAAAAATAATTCCAATTCTTATTGAATTCTTTCACATGATCTAAACATAGCATACGATAATTTTTGCTATTATCTTTTTCAACAGGTGCTTTATATTCACCAATTTCTTTACAATTATTCCAGTCACAAATATTTTTCATGATATAGTAGATAATATTTATGAATATAAATGACTTAATTGCAATCGTAAAAACAAAGTTACAAGAGAAAATTGTAATTGAAAAAATTGACATTGAAGATAAATCATTTCTTCATAAAAATCACACAGGTCATCAACAAGGCAAGTTTCACTTAAAACTTATGATTAAGTCAGTAGAATTAAAAAAACTTAATAGAATAGAGGGTAATAAAAGGGTATATAAAGTTTTAAATCAAGAACTGAAAGAACACATCCACTCTTTACAAATTTTAATTAGCTAATTCCTTTTTTAAAAATGTTTTAATTTTTAAATTATCATAATGATTATTAATAACAGCTGACCCTATCTTTTTTAGCAATATTAGGTTTATTTTTTTTGAAATATTCTTTTTGTCTTTCATCATAAAAGACAAAATTGTATTTAAATTTTTAGATGAAAAATAAGTTTTAATATTAGATGGGAGCTTCATGTCATGAACATGTCTTATAATTGCCTCATACTCCCTAATTTTGATTAATCTTACACTTAAACTAAACCCAAGTGCCGCTATAATTCCAAGTATTACAGCCTCACCATGATTTAGTTTTTTAGAATATCCAAGTGTTGCTTCATAAGCGTGTGCAAAAGTATGACCAAAGTTGAGTATTTTTCTAATCCCTTTTTCTTTTACATCTTTTTCAATAATTATCTTTTTAATTTTGCAACTTTCATAAATTGCTTTTTCAATAAATGGGGTTTTTAAATTTAAAATTTTTCTAGAATTTTTATTTAAGTAATTATAAAAAATTTTATTTAATATTAGTGAGTGTTTAAAAATTTCACCATACCCACAAATAATTTCTCTCTTCGGAAGTGATTTTAAAAAGTCAGTATCACTGATGACAATTTTAGGTTGATAAAAGCTTCCTATAAGGTTTTTACCTTCTTTAGTATTAACGCCAGTTTTGCCTCCAACTGATGAGTCTACTTGAGATAATAAAGTTGTAGGTAAATTAATAAACTGCAAGCCTCTTTTATATAGACTTGCCACAAAACCTCCAACATCACCAGTAATACCTCCGCCGATAGCTATTATACAGTCTTGTCTTGAAAAGTTTTTATTAAGTAAAATTTGTAAAATTTTATTAATATTATTTAAGTTTTTATTTTTTTCATTAGCATTAAATCTAAATTTAGAAATCTTTTTTCTATTTAAAGATTTAGTAACTTTAGAAATCATTCTACCTGGAACCTTGCTATCAATTATCAAAAGGCATTTATCAAAAATGATAGAGTTTTTTTTACAATAAGCGGCCAAGTCCTTAATTATGTTTGAGCCAATTATTATTGAATAATTTTCTAATTTAGTATTTATATTTAGCTTAATGGGTTTCATAAATTTTTAATATATCTTTAACAATTTCATTTTTTGTAAGATTTTCACAATCAATTTTATACATAGCTTTTGAATAAACAATAGAACGTTTTTTAATGAGGTGTGTTAGTTGATTTTTTGAAGCATCAAAAGCAACGGGTCTTTTTTGACTATCTTTAATTCTGTTAATTAAAGTTTTAATATCCCAATTTAACCAGAACGAAATATGATTATTTAGTATTACTTTTTTTATTTTACTATTCAAAAAAGCTCCCCCGCCAAGCGAAATTACTATATTGCTCCTTTTTAATATTTTTAAAGTAAAATTCTCTTCGATTTCTCTAAAATATTTTTCACCCATATTTTCGAATATTTTTGAAATTTTCATTCCCAACTTATTTTCAATTTCTTTATCGATATCTATAAAATCTATATCTAGTTTTTTTGATACGATTGAGCCAATAGAGGACTTGCCTGCACCCATCATACCTAAAAAAACTAAATTTTCTTTTAATTTCATAAGTTTCTGTATTGAAAAAACACAAATATGTCTTAATTTGATTTTAACCAACGTTATATGCAATTACAAAGAAATACAAGTTCCAGCAAAAGTGCCATAGGTCTAATTATAAAACTAGTCTTAGTTGTAGTTCTATTGCTTGGGGCAATTTTTCTTCTAAGTAAAATAGATTTTCCAGCACCAAAAAAAGTAATAGAAAAAATTATTCCTAATGAAAATTTTAAAATTGTTAAATAGTAAATATTTATCAATTCTATTAATTATTTTTTTACTTGGTTTTAATGCCAAAGCAGAAGATGAGCCGATTGATATTTGGAATATCGATAAAAATGATGCTGAAGAAGCTGCGCCAGATAGCCTTCAAAATAATGAAGAACTCACCGCTGAGCAAGTAACACAATCAAGTATTTATGATATGCAGTCTCAGAAGCAACTTGAAACTGTTCAAGTGGACTCATCATTAAATTCACAAGATGTAAAAATAATAGGGCTTTACGATCCAGAAGATTATGATCTCAAGATGGATATGTGGTCCAATTCAAACGGAGATCAGCTTAAATATCTTTTCTCAAACTTAGCTAAATTAGATTTGTCCCAGGATGCCTCAAATTTAATGAATATAGCTATGCTGACTAATTCTTATTATCCAAAAACCAATATTACAGAAAATGAATTTTTAAAAATTAAATCTGACTGGCTTATTAAGAATAAGAATAGAAAATTAATCGAGGAGTATTTAATAAAAAATCAAATTTTGAATTTACATCCTGAGCTTAGTCGATATTTAATTGATCAATATTTATCTGAGTCAAATATTGAAAAAGCTTGTGAAATATTTTTAAAAAATACAGAAGTTATTAACGATGAATATCTATCAAAATTTAACCTTTATTGTTTAATTAATCAAGGAAGAATTGAAGAAGCACAATTAATTTTCGATTTAAATAAAGAACTTGGATTTAAGGATAGATATTTAGAAAAAAAACTAAATTATTTATTTGGTTTTACCGACAAGCCTGACACGGCCATTTCAGAAGCCTCAATTTTAGATTTCCATCTTGCTCATAGAACTAACCCTGATTTTGTTTTTGAGCCAAAAAAAAATACCAATCCATTAATATGGAAATATTTAGCCACATCTAATTTACTCTATAATATTGAAGAAATAGATATTGTTGAATTAGATAAAATTTCATTAATTGAAAAAGCTACAAATGATAAAAATTATTCTGAAGATTATTTATTTTCTTTATATAAAAGATTTCAGTTTAATATTAACCAACTTCTAGATGCATCAGAAACTTATACAACATTATCAAATATAGAAGCTCGCGCATTAGTTTATCAAAAAATACTTCTAGAGTCTGATATTAATAAAAAATTAGAGTTAATTAAACTATTAAAGAATTTATTTATTAAAGACAATTATACAAATGCTTTTGATGTTGAATTAAAAAAACTTTTAAAAGAAATAAGTCCAGAGGAAGTGCCATCTAATTTTACAACATTTTATTTTAATTATTTAGAAAATGATAAAAGAAAAATAAGTGATATTAAATTTAATAAAGACACACTTCATCAATCAAAATTAGTTAATTATTTTAATGGAGATTTTTCAAAATCTAAAATTGAAAAAGATTTGAATAATTTCTTAAAAAAAATTAAAAGAGATAAAAAATATTTAATCTCTAAAAAAGATGTTATTTTAATTGAAGCCATAAAGTCAGATGGCATTAAAATTTCGAAAAAATATGATGATCTTTATGAAATTAATGAATCTGAAATGCCATCAGATATTCAGGTGATGATTAATAATAATGAAATTGGCACTGCAGTGTTAAGAATAATTGAGGTTATTGGGCAAGATCAGCTAGAAGATCTAGATGAAGATACATTATATTTTGTAATAAGTGCTCTTAATCAATTAGATATTGATTATATTAGAAATAAGATCTTATTAAAAGTTCTGCCTTTAAAAGTTTAAAAAATAAACTAAAATAGTAACATTTATGGCAGTTAAATCGATACTAATAGAACCGAATAAACTTTTGCGCCAGATATCTAAAGCGGTTGAAAAAGTTGGTAAAGAAGAAAAAAAATTAATGGATGATATGTTAGATACTATGTACGCAGAAAATGGAATTGGGCTTGCTGCTATTCAAATTGGTGTGCCTAAAAGAATTATTGTAATGGATCTTAGTAAAGATCCAGAAAAAAAAGAGCCAAGATACTTTGTTAACCCAATTATTAAAAATAAAAACTCCAAAAAAGCAACTTATGAAGAAGGATGCTTATCAGTGCCAAATCAATTTGCTGAAATTGATAGACCAAGCAAATGTGATGTGGAGTATTTAGATTATAAAGGTAAAAAACAAGTTTTGCATGCAGATGGTTTATTGGCAACATGCATTCAGCATGAAATGGATCATCTGGAAGGGATCCTTTTTATAGACTACTTATCAAAATTAAAAAAATCTATAATTATTAAAAAACTATCTAAATTGAAATCAGATAGAGCGGTTCTTTAGTCGATGGCTAAAAAGATTGTTTTTATGGGCACCCCAATGTTTGCGGTGCCAATTTTAAACTCTTTATATCAAAACGGATATCCTATTTCTGAGGTATATACCCAGCCTCCTCAAAAATCTCATAGGGGACAGAGAATAAATAAATCTCCCATACAAGGTATTGCAGAAACTTTAAATTTAGAATTTAGAACACCTAAGTCTTTAAAAAATAACAATGAGGAGTTTGAATATTTTAAAAAGATAGATGCTGATCTTGCAATAGTTGTAGCTTACGGTCAAATAATTCCAAAAGAATTTTTAACATTAACTAAAAAAGGATTTATAAACATTCATGCATCTATACTTCCCAATTGGAGAGGAGCTGCACCCATACAGAGATCAATAATGAATCTAGATAAAGAAACAGGCTTTAGTATTATGAAAATAGAAGAGCAACTAGATACTGGCCCAGTATCTAATATTTATAAAATTAATTTAGAAAACAATTTAAATGCACACGATGTTGCTCAAAAGCTTTCCTCACTAGCGGCTGAAAAAATATCAAATAATATCGATGATATACTGGAAGATAGGGCGAAATTTATAGAACAAGATCATTTAAAAGCAACTTATGCATCCAAAATAGAAAAAGTAGAGGGAAAAATTGATTGGAATGAAAATGCAAAAAAGATTATTGGAAAAATAAATGGTTTATATCCAACACCTGGCGCATTTTTTATATTTAAAGGTGAAAGATATAAAATTTTAAAAGCAGAAATAGGCAGTGGGGTAGGAAATCCAGGTGATGTTATTTCTGATTACTTAGAAGTTATTTGTGGAAATAAACAGTCTATTAAAATTAATGAAATTCAAAGACAAGGCAAAAAGCTCCAAAATATTGGTGAATTTATGCTTGGTTCACAAATAAAGAAAGGTTCAACTATTTAAATGATCAGATATCAGTTGCTTGTTGAATATGTTGGTACAGATTTTAGAGGATGGCAAATCCAAAAAAAAGGCTCAACCATTCAAGGACTTATTCAAAAAAAACTTACAAAACTTTTGAAAGAAAAAATAATTTTAAATGGGTCAGGTAGAACAGATACAGGTGTTCATGCAATTGAACAGTCTGCCCATTTTGATTGTAAAAATGAAATTATAGACCTAACAAAATTCTTAAAATCAATTAATCATTTTATAAATGATAAAGGTATTGCAATAACTAAAGTCAAAAAAAGAAGTAATAAATTTCATGCAAGGTTTTCTGCAAAACAGCGAATTTATAAATATGTAATTTTTAATCAAATAAGTGCGCCAGTTATTGAAAAAAAAAGAGGCTGGCATGTTAGAAAAATATTAGATGTAGAATTGATTAAAAAAGGTGCAAAAAAGTTGTTAGGAACTAACGACTATTCTACTTTCAGATCATCAAGTTGTCATGCCAAAAGTCCAATTAGAACAATTAAGTTAATAAAAATTAAATCATCAAAAAATAGGATTGAAATAGAATTCAGGTCACAATCTTTTTTACAACAACAAGTAAGATCCATGGTTGGCTGTTTAAAATATTTGGGTGAAAAAAAATGGAATTTAAAAAATTTTGATAGAGCTTTTAAATCAAAAAAAAGAATGCTTTGTGCACCACCCGCACCACCTGAAGGACTTTTTTTAGCGAGAGTTATTTATTAGATTTTTTTTATTGGTCATTCCAAATTTTTTATTTATTCTCCACCTAGATTCTGCCCTTACAATATAGCCACAACAGTTTTTTGATTTACACTTACATGGAAATTGTTTGTAATTTTCGTCAAAACCAAACCCGTAATCACAAGTAAGTTCTTCACCTTTTTTTATATCTTTAATTGATTTGACCCATAATTTTAACCCTTTACCATCATAATCACAATTATTGTCGCACGAATGATTGATTAATCTTGCTGTATTCCATGAAAAGTCACCATCAAGATCGTATTTTTTATTTAAGGTAAACAAATAAATTGGTTTACTATTATCGTATTTGACAGATTCTTCAGTCTGTTTTTTAGTTATCAGTTTTCCTTTATAATCAATTAATTTTGCGTCTTCTTTAATATCTTTTGTTGCGTAAAGTCCTCTTCCTTTTTTATCAATGTCAGACTTTTTGATTTTATATAATTTCATATCATTTTATTTAGAGGGTTATTAAGAATTATCAATTAAATTCTATTAAAGCATCAACATGTCGTTGAGTACTATCTTGAAGAGCTTTAAGATCATAACCACCTTCAAGAATTGAAACTACGTTTCCTTTACAAAATGATTTTGAAAGTTCCAATGTTCTTTTGGTAATTTTATAAAAATCCTCCGATTCTAATCTTAGTTGTGCCAAGGGATCATCAATATGGGCATCAAAACCAGCAGAAAACAACAAAAATTCAGGTTTAAATTCTTTTAGTTTTTTTAAACCATATTCGTATGCATTTAGGTATTCTTCTGCAGTAGTGCCGGCATCGAGTGGAATATTAAAGATATTATTAAATTTACCTTTTTCATTTTCAGAACCTGAACCTGGGTAATAAGGGTATTGATGTGTTGAAATATATAATACTTTTTCATTATTATAAAAAATATCCTGAGTTCCATTTCCATGGTGAACATCAAAATCAATAATTGCAACTTTGCTGTATTTATATTTTTCGATTAAATAATTAGCACCAACAGCGACATTGTTATATATGCAAAATCCCATTGCTTTTTCTTTCTCTGCGTGATGACCGGGTGGTCTCACAGCACAAAATGCATTTTTGAATTCTTTATTTTGAACACCATCTATAGCAGTAATAATTGATCCAACAGCATCTTTAGTTGCATCTTTGCTTCCTGGTGAAACAACCGTGTCACCATCAAGAAAAGTTAAGCCATTTTTTGGAAATGATTTACTAACTTGATTTATATATTCAGAAGAATGAGTATTAATTAAAAGAGATTGGTTAAATTTTGCCGGCTTTTTCCAAATTAGATTTTTGTTATCTAATTTCTTAAAATTATCGATAACTGCAGTAACCCTATCAACTTTTTCTGGATGTCCATCCCCTGTAATATGTTTTTGATAAGTATCAGAGGTAATTAAGCCAGTTTTCATTTAAGATTAATATTTTTGATAAATAGTTTCTTGATCAGCTTTATTCATTCCTATAATTAATTCTATAAATTCATCTCTCGGATCTCTATTTATAAGAATATAAAAACAAATTGTATCTTTAGAATGATAGGTAGCTTTTAATTCATCATCAATATAATTTAATTCTTTTGGAATATTTGCTTTAATGCAAATCATTAAAAATAATTTTTAAGAATTTCAGTGTATATTTTGGTCAGTTTTTTTAAGTCAGACAATGAAACAGCCTCATCTACTTTATGCATAGTTTTGCCAACTAAACCAAATTCTAAACATGGGGCTATTTTTCTAATAAACCTTGCATCAGAAGTTCCGCCAGTTGTTGACAGTTGGGGTTTAATTTTTGTAATTTTTTTGATGATATCCTGAATCATGAAAGTTGTATTATTTGGCTTTGTAAGAAACGCCTCTCCAGAAACGTTATAATCAATCTTGTATTTTGATTTATTTTTTTTACTTATTTTTTTTATAATTTTGTCAATTTTCTTTTTTATAGAACTTGAAGAATGTTTGTTATTAAATCTTATATTAAACATAGCATTTGCCAATCCTGGTATTACGTTATCTGCAGAGTTATTAATATTGATCTTAGTAATTTCAAGATTTGTTGGTTGAAAATCTTTTGTACCTTTGTCAAATTTAATTTCTTTTAATTTATTTAAAATTTGTACAAGTGCTGTAGATGGGTTGTTGGCTCTTTGTGGGTATGCCACATGACCCTGAATACCTATAATTGAAAGTCTGCCTGTCATGCTTCCTCTTCGGCCAATTTTAATCATTTCACCTAATTTATTAGGGTTAGTAGGCTCTCCAACTAAACAAAAATCTATTTTTTCTTTTTTCTTTTTTAAATATTCAACTACCTTTTTGGTTCCGTTAATTGCAACACCTTCCTCATCTCCTGTAATTAAAAGGCTAATAGAGCCACTAAATTTTCTTTTAATTTTTACGAAATCGCTTACTGCTGATACAAATGCAGCTATTGAGCTTTTCATGTCATTAGCACCTCTTCCAATTAAGTATCCTTTTTTAACAGAGGGTTTAAATGGGTTTACGGTCCAATCTTCTAAATTTCCTACCGGTACGACGTCTAGGTGACCCGCATAACAGAAATTTGGACTTTTATTCCCTAGTCTTGCGTAAAGATTTTTTACTGGTCTACTATCTTTTTCTTTAAATTCTAAAATTTTAGTTTTAAAGCCAAGAGCTTTAAGTTTTTTTTCTAAAAACTTCATTATTCCAGCATCAACAGGAGTTATGGTTGGAAATTTAATTAGTTCTTTTGCTAATTTAAGTTCATTAATAGTAGCCATTATAAATCTATTCTCTTAATAAATCATTAACAGAAGTTTTAGATCTTGTTTTTTCATCAACTTGTTTGATTATTACTGCACAATAAAGTGAAGGAGCGGAAGAGTTGTTTTTGTCAGGCAATGAACCTGGTACGACTACAGAGTAAGGTGGAATTTTCCCATACGTAATTTCTCCAGTTTTTCTATTTACTATCTTAGTGGATTGTCCAATGTACATTCCCATACTTAAAACAGATCCTTCCCCAACAATAACTCCCTCAACAACTTCTGACATAGCTCCGATAAAGCAATTATCTTCAATAATAGTAGGTAATGCTTGAGCAGGTTCTAGTACTCCACCAATTCCACTTCCAGCAGAGATATGACAATTTTTTCCTATTTGGCAGCAACTACCTGCGCGGCTGAAAGTATCCATCATAGTACCTTCGTCAATATAGGCTCCAATATTTACGTAGCAAGGCATTAGCACTGCATTTTTTCCAACAAATGATCCTTTTCTAACCGGAGAGTTTGGTACCATTCTAAATCCAGCTTTTTCATGATCTTCTTTAGTCCAACCTTCTGTTTTACCTTTTAACAAATGTGCTTTGTCATACCAACTACTGTACGGTCCATTTAAATTTTCCATTGGATGAACTCTAAAGCTTAGCATAATAGCTTTTTTAATGTGCTGGTGGGTAACCCATTTACCATTTATTTTTTCTGCTACTCTTACTTTACCGCTATCTAAATCAGCAATCATTTGATTGATAGTATCTTTTAAACTTTGGTCAGAATCTTGGTTTACACCATCTATATTTTCCCACGCTTCATTTATAATTTTTTCTATATCACTCATATTTTTTATTTTAGATAATTAATTTAATTACCTTTTAGTATATTAATTTCTTGAAGAAAAGAAGGCAAGTTCTTAATCTTATAATCTATATAAGGCTTGTCCGAATCTTTTTTTGCAAATGTTTCATCATTTTCTAACCAACAAGTTTTCATTCCTAAATTTTTAGCTTGTTCTAAATTGTGTGCGATATCTTCAATTAAAATTGATTGATTTGGATTTAGATCAAATTTTTTGATCAGTTTTTGGTATGGATCTAAGTGTGGTTTTGGAACATAATTTGCATCTGTTATGTCAAAAGCACCATCAAATAAACCGTCTATTCCCAACTGTTTGGTAACATTTTTAACATGTGCATGTGAACCATTGGTAAAGATAATTTTTTTTTCTTTAATTCTTATCAATTCTTCTCTTAAAATTTTATCTTTGGGTAGCCAGCTAATATCAATATCATGAACAAATTCTAAGAATTCTTGAGGATCAATATTGTCATGATTCATTAAGCCAGAAAGTGTTGTGCCGTATTCATAAAAATATTTTTTTTGAATTTCCTTTGCTTTTACAAGATCTACATCAAATTTTTTTGAGATAAATGAAGACATCTTTTTATCTACTTCAGAAAAAACTTGAGTTTGACCGCTATAAAGCGTGTTGTCCAGATCAAATATCCAGTACTTTATGTCTACTAATTCTTTCATTGTCTAATTAAAGTTCCCGAACCTTTATCAGATAATAGTTCAAAAAGTATAGAATGATTTTTTCTACCATCAATAATAACAACCCCTTTCACTCCATTACTTGCAACATCAATACAGTTATTAATTTTTGGTATCATGCCGCCTGAAATAACCTCTTGATCAATTAATTCTTTAGCTTCTTTAGAGTTAATTTCAGGTATTAGTTTTTTTTTATTATCCAGTACACCCTCTACATCACTAATAATCATTAATCTTCTAGCTTTTAATTCTTTGGCTATTGAGCCGGCAACTGTATCTGCATTGATATTAAAAGTTTGATTATTTTTATCTAACCCTAGAGGAGCCACAACAGGCACTTCATTAACTTTAATAATTTCTTTTAAAACATTAGTTTTAATACTAGTGGGAGTTCCTACAAAACCCAATTCATCACTTTCAGGTTTTACAGTTATTATATTATATTCTTTTGAGGTAATTCTTCTTGTTTCACAAGATTGATTTTTTAAAGCATCGACAATTTCTTTATTAAATTCAATCAATACATCTTCAACTATATTGATAATATTTTTGTCTGTAACTCTTAGTCCATTAATAAAATTACATTTAATATTAAGTTCTAAGAGCTTACTATTAATTCTTTTTCCACCACCATGTACAATTATAGGATTAAAACCAAGCTTATTTAATACCGCAATATCTTTGATAAAAATATTAAATAAGTTTTGATCAACTAAGACACTTCCGCCACATTTAATTACAATATATTCATTATTATATTTTACTAAATATCTTTTAACTTCATCAATTGAGGGACCATCAGAGGGTAAGATTTTTTTTAATTCTTCTTCTTTAACGCTCAACATTAAGTTGTTGTCTTGATGGTAGTTCGTTTCATAATGAAAACTTGTTGAGCCATAGTTAAAATATTATTAACAGTCCAGTAAATAACTAATCCTGCCGGGAATGGAGCCAAGATTACAGTAAGGAAAAGTGGAAAGAACATAAATATTTTTGCTTGCATAGCATCTGTTGGAGCTGGGTTAAGTTTTTGCTGTATAAACATTGAAACACCCATCGCAATAGGCCAAGCACCAATCATTAAAAATGACGGAACATCATACGGCAACAAACCAAATAAATTAAATAGTGATGTTGGGTCTCTTTCTGACAAGTCTTGTATCCAACCAAAGAAAGGCATTTGCCTCATTTCAATAGTTACAAATAAAACCTTATATAATGCAAAGAACACTGGTATCTGAACTAAAATCGGCAAGCAACCAGACATGGGATTTACTTTTTCTTTTTTATAAAGAGCCATCATTTCTTGCTGTAATTTCATTTTATCATCTTTATGAAGATCTTTAAGTCTTACCATTTCTGGCTGCAACTGTTTCATCTTAGCCATACTTTTAAAAGAGAAGTTGGCAAGTGGAAAGAACGCAAGTCTAATACAAAATGTAATGGCAATAATTGCAAGGCCGTAGTTTCCTAATAATTTAAAGAAGTAGTCTATACCGTGGAATAGTGGCTTAGTAATAAAATATAAAAACCCCCAATCAATTGCTAAATCAAATTTATCTATTTTTAAAGACTCGGCATATCCATCAATTATATCAACTCTTTTAGCGGCTACTATAACTTGCATTCTATCTTCAATGCTCGAGTTTGCTCTCAGTTCTAGAGGTTCCGTTCCAACAAAATTTGCACGAAATTTATCTTTATAGTCAAATGTAGTTTTAAATTCTTTGCCACTCGGAGGAATTAATGAAGTTATCCAAAATTTATCTGAAATTCCAAGCCAGCCTTTTTTTGAAATTTTTGAAAACTTCTCTTCTTGAATATCATCGTAATCTTCCTCAATTAATTCATCATCCAATGTTGCAAGAAGACCTTCGTGAAGAATGTAAAAGTTTGATATTTCAGGAATTTTATTTCTTATAATTTGTCCATATGAATAAAAATCATATGCATTATCTGTTGAATTAATAACACTTTGTTTAATAGTGAATAAAAATTTATCATCTAGGGATATTTCTTTTTCAAAAGTAATCCCCTGATTATTAGTCCATGATAATTTTACTGAGGACCGATCAGTTAATTTCTTATTTCCTGATACAGACCAAATAGAGTTTGAATTTGGAATATCAATATTTTTATCAGTAGTAATAAAACCACTTTCAATTAAATATCCATCATTAGTATTTCTTGGGGATAAAAGTTTAACCTTCTCTTCGCTATCTAGGCTCATATTATATTTTTTAAAAGTTAAGTCATCAATTGCAGCGCCTTTTAAAGAAATTGACCCAATGATACTTTGATTTTCAAATTGAATTCTTTTGCTTTGAGCTAAAGCTTCTTCTCTCGAAATTTCTATAATATTTTCTTTTTGATCTAAACTTGGTGCATCTGTGTTTTGTACAGTTTTATTTTTTTCAGCTAAGTTTGTCTTTGTAATTGGAGGAGGAGCAAAGAATAGACTGTATAAAATTATAACCGCAGCTGACAAAGAAATAGCTGCGATGATATTTTTAGTCTCCATTATTTCTTAGCTTTCATTTCTTTTTTCACAGGATCAAAACCATCACCACCTCCCAAAAATTTTATAGGGTGACATGATAAAATTCTTTTTAAGCTCAAAAAAATTCCTTTAGTTAAACCAAACTCTTGTAATGCTTCAATACTATATTCGGAACAAGTAGGTAAGTAACGACATGAATGACCCAGTAAAGGGCTTATAAGAAATCGATATCCTTTAATTAATTTTATCAGGATTGGTATGAAAAAATTCATTAATGTATTCTCTCTAAATCTTTAAATAAGGTTTCTTTTATAATTGTATATTCGTTGTTTAGCATAGTTGGCTTAGCAATAACAAGATATGAATAATTAAATTTTAAAGATAGTTTTCTTACCGCCTCATTAGCTATATTTTTTAAACGTCTTTTAATTTTATTTCTTTTTACAGCGTTACCAATTTTTTTCTTTGTTACAAAACTAATATTGAGTTTTTTATTGTCTTTATTGATTAGATTGCCAAAAAAAATTGTAACATATTTGTTAGATATTTTATTTTGTTTCAGTAGATTTTTGAATTCTTCGTTTTTTGAAAGAGCAAGTATTTTGCTTTTCATTTAAATCAGGTTATTTTTTTTTTACAGTTGATGAAACAGTTAAATCTTTTCTTCCTCTAGCTCTTCTTCTTTTAAGAAGTTTTCGACCACCTTTAGTTTTCATCTTTGATCGAAACCCATGCTTTTTTAATCTCTTTCCTTTTTTGGGTTGGTATGTTCTTTTCATATAATGTGGTTAAATTATAATAAATTTCGCTCTTTATAGTAATTAAATATATAAATAGCAAATAGAAGATTTTATTATTAACATCTGATTCAATGGGAAAATCTAAAAAAATTAAATTATTTATTGGTCTATTTTACTTATCAGCCGTTAGTTTGTTTTTATATTTTATTTTTTCAAAGTTTAGCCTCCAAGAGATTACTAGTTACGAGTTTATAAAAAATAATAGGGATCATTTTTTTGAACTCAAGCAGTCAAATTCATTTTTACTAGCTACCTTGTTCATCCTATTTTCAATTATTTGGGTTTTTGCTGCAGGGTTTGGATCTCCAATTGCTCTTTTTGCAGGCTTTATTTTTGGTAAATGGTTGGGATTAATATGTCTTGTTTTTGGAATGACAATTGGGGCAACAGGACTTTATATTTTTGCAAATTTCTTTCTAAAAGAAATGATTAGAGATAAATTTTTAGATAAATTTAAAAATCTTGAAGAAAAGTTTAAGAAATCTGAATTTATTTATTTATTAGTATATAGATTTGTTGGAGGCATTCCTTTTGCCTTATCAAATGTTTTGCCTTGTATTTTTAATGTAAAAGCTTCCAATTTTTTTTTAGCAACTTTAATTGGAATAGTTCCCCAAAGCTTCCTTTTGGTGTCCATTGGAGCGGGTTTAGAAAAGGCAATTAATAAAAATTTAGAGGCACCAAGTATAATTGATTTAATTACTTCAAAAGATATTTATATTCCAGTGATTGCCTTTATTATATTATTAGTAATTACATTTTTTGTTAGAAATATATTCTATAAAAAATAATCTGGTGCTCCCACCCTGTACTGACCAGGGAACTAGTCATTACCAATGACTTGTTATGCCATTTAACTACAGGAGCATATAATCTGATTGTATTTCACTGATAATAAAGCATTTTCTTCAAATTATTGCCTTAATTTTTTTAGTAATATGCATTATATCTACACTAGGAAATTTTATGGGGATTCATTTTACATATAAGAATACAAAAAGTGCTAAGCTAATGGATAAGCAGGCAAAAAGAGAAAAAAAGCTTGCAGAAAAAAAGGCAAAGAAATTAGCTAAAGATGGTCCAGCAAAAGAAGAGTCAAAAGCACCATCCCTAGATGCTTCAAAGCCAATTACTTTAGATTTTTTAACGAATCCAGATAAAGAATGAATGCTAAAGAAAAAAATGAGCGTTTAAGTTTGGCTCTTAAAAAAAATTTAAAAAAGAGAAAGCTTTTCCAAAAAAAAGTAAAAAAGAAAAGCAAATAATGTCAGTTCTTTCAGATAAGTGGATTAGAAAGATGTCCAAAGAAGAGGGTATGATTACTCCATTTGTAGAAAAGCAAGTTAGGGGAGGTAGCATTTCTTATGGACTTTCCTCTTTCGGATATGATGCAAGAGTTTCAGATGAGTTTAAAATTTTTACAAATGTAAATTCTGAAATTGTTGATCCTAAAAACTTCAAACCAACTAATTTTGTCACTAAAAATGTATCTGAGTGTATTATTCCGCCAAATTCATTTGTATTAGCCAGAACAGTTGAAAAATTTAAAATTCCTAGTGATGTGCTTGTTATTTGTTTAGGTAAGTCAACGTATGCAAGGTGTGGAATTATAGTAAACGTTACTCCACTTGAGCCGGGTTGGGAGGGATATGTAACTCTAGAATTTTCAAATACAACTCCTTTGCCTGCAAAAATTTATGCGAATGAAGGTGTAGCTCAGTTTATTTTTCTAAAAGGTAATGAAAAACCAGAGGTAACTTATGCTGACCGTAATGGTAAATATATGGGCCAAACTGGAGTAACATTACCCAAAGTTTAATCATGCAAAAATTAGAGGTTTTTGGAGCAAATAAGCTCAAAGGACAAATTAAAATATCCGGTTCTAAGAATGCTTCATTGCCAATTCTTGCTGCAACTTTACTCTCTAATAAGAAAACTATTCTTAAAAATATACCTAAGGTTCGTGATATCGAAACAATGCTTTCTTTATTGCAATCATTAGGCTCTAAAATAAAAATTAATAAAGACCAAATAATTGTAGATAACTCAAAACAGCAAAAAGAATTTGCATCTTATAATTTAGTAAAAACTATGAGAGCGGGAATTTTAGTTTTAGGACCTTTACTCGCAAAATTTGGTACTGCTAAGGTTTCTTTGCCAGGCGGCTGTCAAATAGGCCCGCGTCCAATTGATATTCATTTAAAAGCATTATCAAAATTAGGAGTAAAATATAAAATTGATCAGGGGTATGTAATTGCTAATGCACCAAAAGGATTAAAGGGAAACAATATTCATTTTCCAAAAATATCAGTGGGTGCAACGGAAAATTTGATTATTGCAGCAAGTATGGCAAAAGGAACTACCAAATTATCAAATTGTGCAATTGAACCTGAAATAAAAGATTTAGTAAATTTTTTAAATAAAATGGGATGCAAAATAAAATGGATATCTAAAAGAACAATTAAGATCATTGGAGTTAATAAAATCAAAGAAATTAGTTATTCAGTAATGTTTGATCGTATTGAAGCTGGAACATATTTGGTTGCAGCTGCTGTTACTGGAGGTAATTTAAAAATACAAAATATTATTCCCAAAATAATTAAAACAGAAATAGATGTTCTAAAAAAGATTGGTTCAAAAATAATAATAAAAGAAAATGAAGTTCATATTATCGGTAATAAGAAAATAAAAAGTATCAAAATTAAAACGGCTCCCTACCCAGGGTTTCCAACAGATTTGCAGGCTCAAATAATGGTATTATTGTGTAAAGCAAATAAAAATTCAATAATACAAGAAAATATTTTTGAAAATAGATTTATGCACGTTGCTGAATTAAATCGGATGGGTGCTAAAATCTTAATTAAGGGAAATGAAGCAATAGTTGAGGGTAATATTAGCTTTGCACCAGCAGAATTAATGGCTACAGATCTAAGAGCGTCAGTTTCCTTAATTCTTGCGGCATTAACAGCTAAAGGAAAATCTGTAATTAATAGAATTTATCACTTAGATCGTGGATATGAGAATATAGAAAAAAAATTAAAAAAAGTTGGAGCAAAGATCAAAAGAGTTGACTAATGGATAAGAAGTATTTAGCACAAATTATTGCAACAGATAATGAGGGTTTACAAATGATATCTGCGTGCACTGCTGGTGCAAAGGTAAAAGTAGTAGACATAAAATATCTTGAATCTACTAAAGTTTTTTTATTATCAGTTGACCGAACTAAAATCGAAACAAATCAAGAAGATAAAAAAGTTAATAGCATTTGTAGGTTTGATTTTATTTCAAGCGTTAAGTCTAAAAATATTGATCAAAAAAATAACGAATTAGTATTAGAATTAATAGCTATAGATTATTTAAAAAATAAAGATGATTATGAAATTAACTTAATCTTTAATAATAATGCTCACATTGCTTTGACTACCGAAACTATTGAAGTAAGACTAGAAGATCAAAATGAAATTAAAGGGTAATGAAAGTATTAAATAGTAATAGTAAAAGCTTTGATAAAAATTTGAATAGCCTGCTTATACAAAGAAAAAAAAAGCTCCAATCTAATTCAGTTTCAGTTACAAATATTATTAAGGACGTTAAGAAAAATGGTGACAAAGCTGTATTGAAATATGAAAAAAAATTTAATCAAAATAGCACTATTGTACCTACCTCTAAAAATATTTCTAAATCAATTAAATCTCTTGATAAAAAAGTTAAGCATGCAATTGATCTTGCGTATAAGAGAATTTATAAATTTCACTCTCTTCAAAAGTTTACAGATATTTCATACACCGATGATTTAAAAAACAAATTAGAATATAAATATCTACCAATAGAATCAGTCGCAATTTATGTGCCTGGCTCAACAGTCTCCTATCCATCAAGTGTCTTAATGAATGCTATCCCTGCAATTATTGCGGGTGTCAAAAGATTAATAATGATTAACCCTGGTTTTAAAGGAAAACAAAATCCTGCAGTTTTATATGCTGCTCGTAAATGTAAAATTAAAGAAATTTATTCAATAGGGGGTCCTTCAGCAATTGCTGCTGCAGCGTATGGGACTAAAAAAATTAAAAAAGTAAATAAGATTGTTGGGCCTGGAAATGCTTACGTGGCAGCAGCAAAAAAAGAAGTATTTGGTGATGTTGGAATTGAAGGAATGACTGCTGGACCCTCAGAAGTAACAATAGTGGCTGACAAATTTTCAAATCCAGCTTGGGTAGCTAGTGATTTAATAGGTCAAGCAGAGCATGACCCACTAGCCCAATGTATTTTAATTTCAAAAGATAAAAATTTAATTGATGAAGTTAAATCAGAGATCTATTATCAATTAAAAGAAATTCCAAGATATGCAATAGCAAAAAAAAGTATTATGAATAATGGAATTTTAGTCCATATTAGTTCAGACAAAAAGATAGCCGAAGTAATTAATAAAATTGCACCTGAGCACTTAGAATTGAACATAAAAAATTATAAATCATTCGTTACTAAGATTAATAATGCTGGGTCAATTTGTTTAGGAAAATATGCAGTAATGGCAATGACAGATTACAATGTTGGATCAAACCATGTTTTACCAACCAATGGATCTGCAAAATACTCCTCAGGTATAAGTGTGAATGAATTTTATAAAAGAATTTCTTATATAAACTTATCAAAAAAGGGTATTGAAAGTCTTGGGCCATCAGTTATAACTCTTGCGAATTATGAAGGGTTAGCAGGACATGCTCAATCTATAAAAAAAAGAATTAGGAGAAAATAAATTTGGCAAAAGAAGAAAATATTTTAGAGTTTAAGGGGAAAGTTTCAGACCTCCTTCCCAACGCTATGTTTCGTGTTTTGTTAGAGAATGGACATACAGTTACGGCTCACGCTGCTGGAAAACTTAGAAAAAACAGGATTCGTGTTCTTCAAGGAGATACGGTTACTGTTTCTGTAAGTGCTTATGATCTTACAAAAGGAAGAATAACTTTTAGAGGATAAATTATAATGGTCCTGTAGCTCAGTTGGTAGAGCATCGGATTGAAAATCCGTGTGTCGGTGGTTCGAGTCCACCCGGGACCACCAAAACATTTAATCTTGTATAATCTAAATTTTTGTCTAAAAGATCATACATGAGTATAAATACTATTAAATATAAAATGACTTCAAGAAGCACTCACAGAATCTGTTTCCATAGCCTGTAGGCTATTTATTTATAATATAATTTTAAATCCACACAAAAATAATATAAAAATAAGGTTTGAAACGCCTGCGTAGTATAACGGTTAGTACGAAAGTTTGTGGAACTTTAGGATTTGGTTCGATTCCAAGCGCGGGTACCAAAAAAAATGAATAAAGAAAATAAACTAATTCCTGGGTTACCCTCAGGGTTTGAAGATAGATGGAATAAGAAATTAATTCTCAAGAAAAAGTTAATTGATATTATTGAGAATAATTTTATAAAGTTTGGTTTTGAACCACTTGAAACTCCATCTTTTGAAATTAGTGAAAATATAGGATCATTTCTGGCAGATGATGATAGTAATCCTATGTCAGATGTATTCTCATTTAAGGATGGTGAAAAAAATATTACTCTTCGATATGATTTATCAAGTCCATTAGCTAGATTTGTTGCACAAAATAATCAAGAATTACCCTTACCTTATAAAAGATATGCAATTCAAAATGTATTTAGAAATGAAAAAGCAGGCAATGCGAGGTATCGTGAGTTCACTCAAGCAGATTGTGATATTGTTGGTAACGTTAACCCAGCACAGGCAAATGCAGAACTATGCAATTTAATTGCAAGTACACTCCTTTCTTGTGGATTAAATAAAGATCAGTTTGTAATTAACATTAGTAATAGAAAAATTGTTCAAGGGTTAATTGAAGATCTTAAAATATCTGAAGACAAAGAAATAAAAGTTATGAGAGCTATTGATAAGCTAGATAAACCTGGTTTTGGATTAAGAGGAGTTGAAGATTTATTAAAAAAAGAAAGAGTAGACGTTAGTGGGGCGGTTACTAAAGGTGCTGACTTAACTGATGATGAAGCTTCACAAATTATTAATTTTTTAAAAGTAAAAGATTTAAAGGAATTAAAAGAAAATTTAAAAAATCCACTATCTCAAGAAGGAATTAAAGAGTTAGAGAATTTATTAGAAATTGTAAGTTATGGTGATTATCTAGATCAGATAAAGACTAATTTCACCATTGTTAGAGGCCTTGCTTATTATGATGGGTTTTGTGTTGAAACAAACTTGAACTTCAAAGCAACAAACAACAAAGGTAAAGAGGTTGATATTGGAAGTATCTGTTCAGGTGGACAATATAACAAATTAATCTCAAGATTTAAGGGAGTTGATATACCAGGAACTGGAATGAGTATTGGAGTTGATCGATTATTATTTGCAATGTTACAATTAAATCAAATAAAAGTAGACGAGAAAAAACCAGTAATTATCTGCGTAATGGATGAAAAATATTTAAAAGATTATTATGAAATTTTAAAAGTTTTACGAGACAGCAATATTAATTCTGAAATATTTTTAGATAGTAAAAAAAATCTTGGAAAACAATTAACCTATGCTAATAAAAAACAGTGTCCTATTGCAGTGATTTGTGGTGAGAATGAATTTAAAGATAATACGATTACTTTAAAAAATCTTTTAGGGATTAAGGGTGAAAATAATCAAATTACATTTCCAAAAGAGAATTTAATTGATGAAATCAAAAAATTTATCTGAAAAAATTCTTAGATCGGTAAAATCTAAAGGGTTTAAATATATTGATTTACCTTCAGTAATTGAAGCTAATCATATAGTTCAACGATCTGGAGAGAATTTTAGAAAGTTTATTTTTTCTTTTACTGATCAAAATGGTAGTGAGCTTTGCCTAAGACCAGATCTCACAATAGCATCATGTTTAAGGTACTTAGAAAACAATCTTAAAGGAAAAGAGAAAATATTTTATAGCGGTCAGGCTTATAGAAAATCAAATAATAAGAGAGATTCTATTATTAGAAATCAAGTTGGCTTTGAGATCATTGGTTCTAAAGATGAAAAAAAAGATGATAAAGAAATTATTAATACAGCACTAAAATCTCTATTTAATTTACAATATTCATCAGGGACTTTAAAAATTGGTAACGTTGAGATTTTCAATTTATTAATTTCAAAACTAGATATCCCAAAAAGATGGAAGTTAAGGCTTTCAAGACACTTTTGGAGAGAAGAATACTTCAATGATTTACTAAAAAGATTGGAGACAAACTCTGATGTAGACCCAACAATTGTTGAGGTTGATAAAAAGAAATATCAAAAAATGTTAAAAGATAATCAGCAAACAGTAGTTGCTGGACGATCAATTGAGGAAATCTTAAAGAGATTTGATAATAAGATTAAAGACCCAAGAAGGGCCAGTAGAGGTAAAAACGTCTCAAAAATTATTAAAGAGTTTTTAAAGATTAATTGTCCAATAGGACAAGCAGCTGAAAAACTTAATATCTTCTTTAAAAAAAATAAAATTAACTTAGTTGTAGATCAAAAATATTTTCCAACCTCATTAAATAAAATTCAAAAATTAAATGTAGAGTTCTCGGCGTCTTTTGGGCGTCAATTAGAATATTATACAGGCATGGTATTTAAGATTGATATTAAATCTAAATCCAAAAATATTAACGTAATCAACGGTGGACGATACGACAAACTAATTTCAGATCTTGGATCTAAAAAACAAGTACCGGCAGTAGGAGCTGCTTTAAATTTAAATTACTAATGACAAAAAATATTATTAATATTGGAATTCCAAGTAAAGGTCGTCTTAGAAAAGATATTTTAAAAATATTTAAAAAAAAAAAATTAAATTTAGTCTCAGAAAGAGGTGAGAGAGATTTATTAGGATCTATTAAAAACTTAAATAATGTTAAAGTGTTATATCTTCATGCAAGAGAGAT